>Ga0208647_1000034_pt1 | contig 74803 bp, 65 predicted proteins | sample AntAceMetag02UKA_FD_184765 | JGI IMG/M metagenome (GOLD analysis project Ga0208647, IMG submission 184765) | Saline lake microbial communities from Ace Lake, Antarctica - Antarctic Ace Lake Metagenome 02UKA (SPAdes) (version 2) | ecosystem: Environmental > Aquatic > Non-marine Saline and... | reverse complement strand
AGTATGTCCGTACCAAGCTTACCTCTACCATTAGTGACTCCATGAGGATCTATGCCAGTGCTGCAGATGAGGGCAACGGCATCACCAGTACTTCAGGACCGATAATGAGGGCTGTGGATGCAGATTCCACTGTGTATCACCTTGATGTTACCTCAGGGAGCCTTTTATGGATGGTTGATTCAACAGTTCATAATCCTGTGGACTGTGATATCGATGGGCTGCTTTTTACTGAACGTACGCTGAGCAACGGCAAAGCACTCAAAGTCAATATGAGACTCTGTGATGGTGGCGATACGCTTGTTACAGAGTGGAGTTTTGTTTTAAGAAATTGAAACAATATCAAACCTGTTTTCCGCGAAATAGCCCGTTTGTTTTATGCGCTTTTTGATCGCTCCCAGCACACTAATTTCACCCTCACCACCGTACTCAGATGAGACGTTATAATTAGGGTATTCCTACGCTTCAATAGGGTGTACCCTCATATCCAAACACCCCCATTCTCCTACCTTTTGACTGCCTAACCATCCTACAGGAGGTATCAAATGTTAGTAGCAGTCATCATGTCCTTTTTAGTCCTTTCCCTTACCGGTGTAGCCGTTTTGGAAGTAGCCCACGCCAGCAAGAGTAGCTCACTGGAAACAGCCAAAAATATTAAACTTCAGTATCAGGTCGAATCATCCATAAATAGAGCGCTATGGAAAATTAACATCGGGGCCGATTCTCTCGTAAATATGGACCAGGATGGTGTTTCCTGCACTTGGGATGACAGCACTCAAATCCTCACTGTCAACGTTGATAATTATGGCATGGAAACTGAAGTCGATTTGGATCTGTCCGACGATACTCATTTCAATCGTGGTATTGCCGCTCAGGAGGAAATTACATTTGATGGAACAACAGCCGCTTTAAGCGACGAACATAAAACTCGCAGTAATTTTAATTTTCTCCCCGAAGCAGATATTGACTATTTCATGGACAATGCTGTTGAGGTCCATTCGAATAGCTGGCACTCCTGGCATGATGAAACTCTGGCAGATGGCATTCATGTGTTTACAGGGAGTTTTATCAGTCTGGATGACATAACTATCAATTCAGGGACTCTGGTTTTCACCGGTCGGTTTATCTTTTTCACGGGAAGTAATCATATTACTGCTCCTCCTTCTGATACAAATGGAGCGAAGGCAGCATTGGTCTTTACCAATTCACAAACATCATTCGTCCTTCAAAGTCTGAATGGTGAAGAAACGATCCTGGGAGCAATTTACTGCAAAAAGAATATCACCTTGATCAATGGTAACATCTCTGGTCCCATCATTGCACAGAAAGTATATGTGAATGAAAATTTTGATTTTCTTGATGCAGAGAATGTTGAATACTTTCAATGGACTCAAGGGTTTGGTAATAAATCCAACTATGATTGGCCAAAACAGCTTGGTCGTTGGAGAACCACGAAGTGGGAGAAAAAACATAAGAGCTAGACGACTGACATATCAGTATAAAAAGGCTGATCTATTTTAAATCAATACTTCCATTAACTGCAATCGGACTGCTCATTTCAGATTCAGGTTTAGAGAATTCACACCGGCTGAGCGAGAGCAGCAGCACCAGTGCTAATATCATAAATCCAATTACCTTTTTAATAAGCATCCCCTCATCCTCCTCTTTGCTTTTAACTGATGGAAATTATTAAGCCCCACCGTCTTATGCAGTGATATGGGGCACATTCTTCTCCAAGGGATTGATGATTGTGATACATATAACATGGAGGTTTTGGTCAATATTCAAGTAGGTCACGGAAATCAGGACTATTCAAATGTTGTTAATATTAATTATAGGGCTATTTTTCTGCATCAGTGATTCACAGGGTGCCTCGAGAAAAAACGAATATTTGTTCTATTCTGGCTAATGTGAATGCTAGCTATTCTTACAAGTGAACCACATTAGAATTGGAGTTGTGCTATGATAATTGATATCGTCCTACCCTTATCCCTCGTCTTCATCATGTTTAGTCTCGGATTAGGGTTGACTACAAATGACTTTAAGAATGTCGCCCTCCAGCCAAAAGTTTTTGCTGTGGGTATTATTAACCAAATGCTACTCCTCCCGCTTGTGGCATTTTTCCTCATTGCAATATTTGGTCTCAATAAGGAGATTGCTGTTGGCTTGATGATTCTCGCTTGCAGTCCCGGTGGGGTGACATCTAATATCATCACAAAATTGGCTAAGGGAGATACGGCACTTTCAATTTCATACACTGCTGTGGTGAGCGTAGCGACTGTGATCACCCTGCCCCTGATCACTGGGTTTTCCATTTATTATTTTATGGGTGCTGAGGCTCCACCCATTAATGTCCTGAGCTTGGGTTTGACCATGTTTATTATCACCGCTATTCCTGTTGCTCTGGGTCTTCTAGTTCATCACAAAGCTGAGAAATTCACTCAGAGTTTTGAGCCCATGGCAACCAAGATCTCAGCCATTCTTTTTGTTCTCATTGTCATTGGAGCGCTAGCCAGTGAGTGGCAGGCATTCGTAGACAATGTCTTCATTCTAGGGCCCAGCATTGTAACTCTTATCATTGTCATGCTCCTACTAGGATATGGAAGTGCCCATCTATTCAAAATGAGCGAGCCCCAAGCTGTGTCAGTTGCTATTGCCACAGGTATTCAAAACGCCACAGTTGGTATTACAGTTGGCAACCTCATATTGCCCAGCGGGGAAGGACTCTCTGTACTTAGTCTACCTTCGGGAGTTTATGGCATTCTTATGTATCTAGTTGTTCTACCTATTGTGTTTGGATATGTAAAATGGGTTCATGGCAGACAATAATATCATTGTGCTTCTCGTATCATGAAATTTGATCCTAACCCAACATCAGAAACAATAAATGAATTATAGTCTTAGAGATAAATTTCTCCAAAAACTTTGAGGATATCCCCCCACCAAACATTTGGTGAGGGGGTTTTGTGTGGAGGATGTTTATTTATTCGTAGCGCAATGACTTGATTGGATTGGCACTTGCAGCACTGTAAGATTGCCAGGAAACTGTCAGAATTGCCACCAGCATTGCAATGCTAGAGGCCCCCAGGTATACCAGCACGCTAACATCAATTCGATAAGCAAAGTTTTCCAACCAGCGTTGCATGGCATAATTTGCTACTGGGATAGCAATAACCACAGCGACCAGCATCAATTTCATTGTATCGACTGAGAGCAACACCAGGATATTTGAGATGGAGGCTCCCAAGACTTTGCGTATCCCAATCTCTTTTCTGCGTTTTTCTGCAGTGAAAGACGCCAGTCCGAGAAGACCCAGCGTAGCAATAAATATGGCTAGAATTGCGAACAGCTTTACAATACTTGCTGCCTTTTCCTCTGCATTGTACAATTGAGCATAATACTCATCAAAATGATCGAATTCCAATGCCTGCTCATTTGCGTTTTCTTTCCAGACCTTCTCAATATGGGCCAGTGTGCTGGGAAGCACGTCTGGATCATATTTTACCGTAACAAACTTACCCCAGTTTGGTAGATTTCTTCGCGTACCATCGCCCAGAAGAAACATACACATGGGGCGAATTTCTACCTGAGGAGCCTCGTAATGGTAGTTTTTCACAACACCAATCACACGAAGTAAAATGCGACCCGCTGGACCAGGACCAAAGAATGCGATTAAATCCTTTCCGATAGGATCCTGTATTCCGTAGGCGCGGACCGCCGCCTCATTCAAGATTACAGCTGATGTATCCGTGGCCCAATCTCTAGAGAAAAAGCGTCCTTCTTTCATGGTCAACTCATATGCAGCAGCATAATCATGATCGACCCAAAAGGAATTTAATAGTCGCATGGACTCGCCTTCCTCTGTATTCATCCCATAGACACTGGAATTCATGCCGTCCTGATTACCAGGGATAGCTGTGCTGTTACTCACTAGCAGAGCTCCCGGATCATCTCGAACTCCTGCTTTGAATGCTTGAATCGTTTGTCCGATATCATCTGTTTTCTTGACGATCAGAAGATTTTCCGGATTCAAGCCCATATCTCGCGTCTGCATAAAGTTTAGTTGGTCTGTGATCACCATGGTCCCAATAAGTAGGACAATGGAGACGGTGAATTGGAAGACAACCAGGCTATTGCGGAGCCAACCCCCACCTTTCGTTGCAGACTGATTGCCCTTCAACACTTTGACTGGATTGAAAGAGGACAGTAAAAAAGCAGGATAACTTCCTGCAAGCAGGCCAACTGGAATCACCCAGATAAGGATCAATGGGATATCAGACAAGGTGAGATCAAGTGGTGTATCAATCAGATTTGAGAACCATGGAAGGATCAATACGACCAATAGTATCGCCATGACAAATGAAAGGAAGGTTACGAATATGGATTCGGCAAGAAATTGGACAATGATTTGGCCACGCTTTGATCCAAGCGTTTTTCGAATCCCTATCTCGCGTGCCCGACTCATGGATCTGGCTGTGGAAAGATTCATATAATTGATACATGCTAATAAAAGTATGAAGATGGCGATGAAAGCAAATATCCTTACGGTACGGCCATCAACGCCGGGTTCAATTTCCCTGTCGTAACGTGAATTCAGATGAATATCCACCATGGGATCCAGAAGTAAATTGTAGGCATCACCTCTGTCTTCAAACTGATCCATGCTGACACCCAGGAACTGCTCAATCTGTGGACCAACATATTTGTTTACTAAATCTGGGAATTTTGCCAGGAGATCACGGTAGTCGCTGCCCTCCTGTAATACGAGATATGTATAGTAATTGTTATTTACCCACACCGTACTCCGGGAATCTTCAGCACCAGCCAAAGCGACTAAAAAGTCAAAGTGCCAGTGTGAATTTGCCGGTAGCTCTTCCACAACTCCCGTAACACTATAATTGTTACGATTATCTGAGTTTAAGATTTTTCCAATGGGATCTTCATCTCCAAAATATTTCCGGGCCATTCTTTCAGTAATGACGACAGAATTGGGTTGGGTTAGAGCTGTTTTGGGGTCACCAATGACCATGGGGATATTGAATACATCGAACATGGTGGAATCTGCTTGCCACCAATGTTCCTCTGAGAAAACCTTGTCCGCATACCTTAAAACGGGAAACCCGGTATTACGAATTCGAACATAATCTATTACTTCAGGGAATTCGGCGAGCATGGTGGGACCTGCCGGTGCACATGATAGTCCCATGGTAAACTCGTTATCTCCCATTTTACCCTGGAGTCCTAAACGATAAATCTGTTGAGCTTTTGGATGAAATTCATCATAACTATTCTCATAGCGTACATACATGAGAATGAGAATACAGGTCGTAACACCAATTGCTAAACCGGTGATATTTATAAATGCATACAGGCGTTGTTTGACCAATGATCTAAAAGCTACTTTTATATAACTTAGCCACATAATCGATGCTCCAATCTTGATTCGATAGCTTCTATTCTGTCAGTTTTAAACATGAAAATTGCCGTTAAGCGTTTCATCAGCAATTTTACCATCGAATAAGTTTACAGTTCTATTGCCATAAGCAGCATAAGCAGGTGAATGTGTCACCATAACAATCGTTGTTCCCTGTTGATTCAAATCCTTCAGGAGGTTCATAACTTCATCTCCATGATGTGAATCAAGATTTCCTGTTGGCTCATCTGCCAGCACGATCTTTGGGTCTGTAACCAGGGCTCGTGAGACGGCAACACGCTGCTGTTGACCCCCGGAAAGTTGCTGTGGGAAATGGGAATGTCGATGACCAACACCCATTCTTTCCAACATCTTCATGACGCGATCTTTGCGCTCTGAAGCAGGGACACCTTGATAGAGCAGAGGAAGTTCAACATTTTCATAAACACTTAATTCGTCAATCAGATTAAAACTCTGGAAGACAAAACCAATATTGGCTTTTCTAAAATCCGCCCTTTCTTTTTCACTATACTGGCTGACTTCTGAATCAAGAAAATGATATTTCCCCGAACTTGGGTTATCCAACAATCCTAAAACATTCATAAGGGTTGATTTTCCACATCCAGAGGGACCCATAATTGATACAAATTCGCCCTCTTTAATGTTCAGATCGATCTGGTTTAGGGCTGTAGTTTCGACGTCCTCAGTTCTAAAGACTTTTGATAGTGCTTCTGTTCTTATCATGATCGTTGCTCCTTATTCGATTCTAGTTGAATGCTTATCTTGTGAACTCTAATAGGTCAAAATCACCGTATTGACGATATGAGCTTGTTATCACCCTATCCCCAGGTAACAAACCTTCAGAGATCTCGTAGTAATCTTGATTCTGTCGACCAAGTTTGATGTTTTGTTTTCTGGCGGTTTGGCCATCCTCATCCAGTAGGTAGACCCACTGACCTCCAGTATCCTGGTAAAAAGCTCCCCGGTCCAGAAGAATTGCCGTATCCGAGTCTCCCAGATCAAGTCTTAGACGAACGGTCTGCCCGCGCCGGATATCGCTAGGTGTGTCATCATTAAAGCCAAGCTCGATCCTGAATTGACCATTAAGGACCTCTGGGTATGTTTTTATGAGTGTAACAGTATAGGTTTCATTCCCCAGCATAAACCGCCCCTTTTGATTAAGATTTACTCTTGTAATGAAGTGTTCATCAACCGGGGCTTCAATTTTGAAACCATCCAGAATATCAATCTGACCCAGGCGCTCCCCCCTGACCTTAGCTTCACCGATTTCAGCATTGAGACTTGTGAGCTGCCCGGATACGGGTGCCGTGATGACCAAATTGTCCAGGTTCTTTTTAACGATCTGCATGTTTTCCTGCATCCGTTGAAGACCAGATTCAAGTTGGTCGACTTGGACTTCTCTATATATGGAATCCTGTTTGAAAGATTCAAGTGTCAGGACTCGTTTTTTCAATAGGAATTGGTAATCGTCATTGCTCTCAGCAAATTCCTCTGCGGAGATCATCTCTTTGTCCGCCAATTGAGCGTTCCGATCATACACCCTCTTGGATTGTTGAATCTGGTAGTTAAGATCGAGAAGTTGGGATTGTATAGTCAGCTTGTTTTGCTGCATAGCCAGTTTTGTATTACGGAGATTGTTGCTCTGCTGGAAAAGCTCAGCTTCTCGATACATGATATCCAGAAGCAGGTTGGTATTTGCCAGGCTCAGGATCTTATCACCTTTCTTAACATAAGTTCCTGCTTCAATGAAGCGGTTTTCAACAACTCCTCCTTCAATGGCATCCATGTAATAAGTTTTGATAGGCACAACACTCCCATTCAGGGGTATGAATTCCTGGAAATCACCCTCTTTCACTGTGCTGATTTGAGTTCGTTCATCACTTATTTTTAGTGATTTGCTGTTGCTTGAACTAAGTGCAAAGGCAATACTGATAAATATGAGAACGCCAAGAATGAGCACCCATGATTTATATTTTTGCCAATTTGTTTTCTCAATAATCCGGTCCATAATATCCCCAAACTGTATGTGCCTTCATCCAAATGAGACCTGAAATCCAGGTCTTTTTTAATTTTGAATGACAGGCAGTTCCTTGTGTCATACTTAGTATTAGGACAATGCTTATGCCAATATTCTGAGAATAATTCATATCTATCTATTATTTATGCATTTATGCGCATATAGATTGAAATTAATAGCGGATATAGACGTCGGCATTCGAATCAGATAGATATGGAAGCATATCAATTATATATGGCTGCTAGGCTTGTATTCCTGCACAAAATCAAGTGAATGTGGTGAAAATCAGCTTATGAGAAAGCATATATTTTTATGATATATACTGAGTTGAAAGAATTAATTTTCATCTTTCATTGAATCTGCAGGTGCAAGCGTCTATTTTGACAATATTGAATAATTCAAATATAGACTCAAATAGTAAAGGGACATCCACCATGCCAGAAAAGCATGCTCAAATAGAAAATGCAATTGTGAATGCATCACCTCGACAGGATGTTATCCATACCCTGCGAACGGCACAGCAGCATCAGGTCACCCTCAGTATGATCGCAGATCAGAAAGCGAATATCATTATTGGCTTCGCCTTGATATATTTTTCAGTGATCCAGTCACAGATGTTTTCAGAAGAGTTTGGCAATAACGTTTATTTCATCCCCCTAAGCGCTCTTTCGCTTACCGTATTTCTTTCCTTTTTTCTGGCAATTCTTGTTGTTCTACCCCGCATCAAGAGTAGTGGTTTTGAGAAACCGGAAGATATGCCCAATCCCCTATTCTTTGGGTTTTTTGCATCTTTTTCTGAAAAGAATTATACAGACTATATGATGAACACCCTTGATAGTAACGCGGCCGCTCGTGAGATGATGATCAAGGACATCTACCAGATCGGTGTTGTTCTAAAAAAGAAATACCAGTTATTAAGATTTAGCTATGGTTTACTTGCCGTAGGTGCGCTTATGTCCGTTGTTATTCTGGGGTTAAAACTACTCTTTGTTTAGATCAGGCGCTTCTACAGGATTTTCTAAAACCGGTTTATCAATTCCCAACCATATATTGTAGAATCGTTTCTGTCGAGGGGTCATTTCCTCCAGAATTGACAAATGATGTGCGACGTGATCATCCTTGTAACGAATCGTGTCACTTAAATGTATTTCCTTCCCCGCTCTTTCCAGAGGAAGGGAAATGATCATCCCTTCCGGTAAGGGATTCCCATAGTCGTCAAAATAATTGTCCGGGTAAACCTGTCGGCCGAACTTATCTCCAGACTTTAAGCCCAATCTTTCTTTCTTGCCCACTTTCCCGATAAATCGTGTTCTGCTATAAGGAACTCTTTTTTCCTCAACATCATTATCAACGATTGGGTGCAATGGAACTTGCATGGAATCATCTGCCATGTAAACAACGCCGACGCGCTCCAAAACTTCCTGATAAGGTAGAGGCTCCTTGCCATCCACATAGAAATTGAAAAATCGCTTCAGATGGGGATGTACCTTTTTAACAAATATCTCGAATATTTCATCCTCTGGCATGGGTCGGTCTGGACCATACTCATTTGCCAGCTCGAGCATAACATCAATGAGTCGCTTTTTCCCGTCAGTGAGTCGAATGATCTCTATATCCAGGAGCATACCCATGACAGCACCCCGTTGATAAACATGCAGAAATTCATCTTTGTATGGCTCCTCCAAAACATGGGACGACATCTCTGTGAAACTCATCTCGCTTAAAGGAAATTGCTCACCCGTCCGAATTTTCCCTCTCATCGTTTGCAGCAAAAATTGTTTAGGCGTAATCAGACCACCATTTACCCTGATTATTTGGGACAAATATTCAGTGACGCCTTCATAGAGCCACAAATGCTTTGAGAGTACGGGATCATTGTAATCCCAATCATCAATGTATTGACTTCTCAGGTTTAATGGGGTCAAGATATGCATAAATTCGTGGATTGAGATTCGCTCTATGGTGTTCGAAATACCTGCTGTATATGTCGAGCCCATATCCGGAAGGTAGTAAAAGGAAGATTTATTGTGCTCCAGAGCACCGCCCCTTGGACGACCCTTGCGCAGGTATGAAAATAAGCCTCTCAGATTTGTCGGATTATCCAGAAGCAAACCGAGGGAGCGTGAATCTGAGTAATAGATCAGAAAAGCATATTCTTTTGCGGGTAGAGAATCTATGTAAGATCCAATCGCAGCCATGGACGGCTTCAATACATCTCTAAGCGCTTCAGCTTTTCTCTCATCTTTTGTCTCATGGGCAAATCCGACTAAAACTCTAGTGCCAAGAATATTAAAGCTGGCTGTATCGGGGTAGGCAAAAAGGATGGGGCTGTCTACTAGCTCATGATAGTCTCTGGTTTTAATCATCACTTGTCCAGGTGCATCAGAGCTTTGATGAAGAACAGTCATGGCATAAAGATCATTTGGAACTCTGTATTGCATACTGATTGGTATCCGTTCCAGTCCCTGGAAGTATCCAAAGACTCCGCCAGCATTTATTGCAAAGACTTTATCTGGAATGATTCCAGTACCAGCCATGGGCCAGATTGCAGTGGGTTTCCGATTGTCCCAACTTGCCCCTACCCTGTATGTGATCTTTTTGATCTGGTTGGCAGGTGTAATTATGAAGGTATTCGTACCCTCCCTTTGAACCTTTATTCTTTTACCCTTATTATCATATGCTTTTAATTTATGGATATATTGACCATAATTTGCTTCCATATAGGTTCCTGGAATGATCCAGGGAAAATGATAAACCAAAGTATCCTGCGCAAATGGCCGGCAATCCAACTCAACCTGATATCTACTTCTACTAATATTCTTTAAATCAATATCATAATCATAGCTGAGCTCATCGTGTGCTCTTAATACAGAGCTAAAACTTAGATTAAAGAGAATTAGAATTAAAAGAAAAGGTAGGGCCCAGGAATTGGATTTTTGCTGCATTTAGCTGACCTTATATTGATTCATCGTGGAAGCTTATAGAAGACTGAGACTTTTTAAAGACAAATATGAATTTATCAAAGCACTAATTTTTGCTTATCAGCTCTGACTTGTGCCAGTGGTAGTCAGGGATAGGAACAGATTTAACGCGCATTGTCTTAGATATAGCCCAGACGCGTTATCTCTTCATAAAGTTTTTCAACAAGTATTTCAGGTGGTGTTTCACCTGAATCTATGGTTATCTCAGGGTGTTCTGGTGCTTCATAAGGATCAGATATACCGGTAAATTCTTTTATCACACCTCGTCTTGCCAATTTATAGAGTCCCTTGGCATCGCGTTCTTCGCATTTTTCCAGAGAAGTGTTGACGTGAATCTCAATATAGCCACCGACTTTTGAAATTAGTTCACGATTGGCTCGACGATCAGCCCTATAAGGTGCAATTGGAGCGCATATGGCGATACCACCATTCTTTGTTATCTCACTGGCCACATAGCCAATCCGTTGGACATTCAATGAGCGGTGCTCTTTTGAAAATCCTAATTCACTGGAAAGATGAGTTCTGACAATGTCTCCATCCAATAAAGTGACAGGTCGAGTTCCGGCTTCCAGTAATTTGACAAGGAGACCATTTGCAATGGTTGATTTTCCGGAGCCTGAGAGTCCGGTGAAAAACAGGGTGAAACCACGGTTTATCAAAGGAGGTCTTGACGTTTCCAGCTCCTGGGCAACCTCCTTATAAGTAAACCATTCCGGAACACCCCTCCCTTCGTCTAACATTTCACGCAACTGGGTTCCGGAAATAGTTTTGAATTCTACGCCTTCAGGAACGGCATCAATTGCTTCGTATCGGTCTTCTGTCGGTAGGTAAACCATGAACTTGAATGGGACCATTACAATACCGACTTCCTCCTGATACTGAAGCAGAAGATCCTGGGCATCATATGGGCCATAAAAAGCATTCCCATTGCTGTCATTTCCGGGCTCAGCATGGTTGCGGCCAACGATGAGGTGAGTACAGCCATAATTTTTGCGGATCAATGCATGCCACAAGGCTTCTCGAGGACCTCCCATCCGCATAGCCAGCGGTAGCAGACTCATCATCGCCGTGTCTTCAGGGTATTTCTCCATGACATGTTTATAGCAGCGAACTCGAGTATAATGGTCCACATCACCGGGTTTTGTCATTCCAACTACGGGGTGGAGTAGAAGTTTCATCCCGGGATCTTTCAGACTTTCCAGAGTCATATTTACATGTGCTTTGTGGAGCGGATTTCGGGTTTGGAAGGCGACTATTTTTTCCCAACCTTTTTCCTTAAAAATAGCCTTCAGTTCTGTGGGAGTATGTCTATTATCCTGATAATCATAATGATGCGGAAGGGAAATTCCTTTCAGAGTCCCCCCGATATACACCGGATTGCTCCGATGATTCAGATAATAAATTGCCGGATGGATCTCATCATGTGTACCATAGACCGCATCGGCTTCTTTTTCCAAATCAGGTGTATAAATATCTGTGACCTTTAATACAGCCAGAGCGAATCCTTCGTGATCTCTAAGTGTGATGCTCTCCCCAATATGTAGTCCTCCAGCAAATGCTTCACTAACATCCAAATTGATTGGCATGGGCCAAAGCGCGCCATTGACGAGACGCATGTTTTCGAGGACTGAGAGATAATCCGCTTCTCCCAAAAACCCTTCCAGCGGTGAAAAAGACCCGTTCAGGAGCATTTCCAGGTCACATATCTGGCGCTCTGTCAATTGCCAGGATGTATATTTGAAGGCTTTCTCTTTTAAGGCAATAGGATCACTTGACAATAAATCACTGGTCTCGTTCATCTGCATCATTCTCCCCTATATTGCTAGTCAGCCTCAATAAATATATTCAGATAAAATTGAGGTTCATTTCTGAATTCAATTTTATCTGAATATTTACTGCAAGCACTTACAGCAACTTATATATCCATCTTCTCAATATTCAAGTAGTCATTTTGGTAATGGAAACCAATGTAACTGAAAATAGATAGCAGACAAGTTGATGACAATTTCCATCAACAATGTCGCTTGGATGCGAGCTGTGATGCGTGATGACACCGAATACGAAATACTGCTTAATCTGCCTGATCAGCGCTTTGCCACCAGCGTAGAGTCGCGAACAAACCAGTAATTGAAGCAATGAGTACAGAGAGATAACTCCCGAATCCTAAGGGTTCTGGTAGCGGTCCTGCCATCTCGGTCAGGATTGCCGGCACAGACCAGGGAATCCATTCACCCCAGCCCATGACAGCCAGTATTTGTGCAATGGCCAATGTGAAAAATGCCCATCCCAGTGGGGGTAGATATCCTCGACCGTAGGATGCAAAAAAGGCCACCCAGGGTTGGAGTAGAGCTGTCAATACAGATGCCAGCATCAAAGTCTTAAATGAATCCCAGGCCATAATTGCAGACCATCCGGGAATATCCACCAGCCACCCCACCAGTAAACCCAATACGAAGACATAGAGAGCAATGCAAAGTGTCCATAAAAAAATAAGCAGAAATTTTGCCCAGATAATCGTGGTGCGTGCGATGGGAAGAGCGAGTAGTTCCTTGTTGGTATGGTTAAAAAACTCTCGACCAAACACCCAGGATGTAAGTATGGCATAGAGGATGATTCCAGCCACAGAAATTCCCATTCCCATCATACCCAGCATGCTTGCCCAATCAGCTGTCCCAGCCATGAGCTGAGCTTTCATACTGATTATGCCCATGTTTTGAGCGGCTACCGGGTCTTTTAGGATGACCATAAATAGCCCTGAAACCAGGGGTAAAATGGAGAATCCGATTCCGATAAGAATCCAGAGTTTTGATCGACGGGCTTTCAAGAATTCAGCCCAGAAGGCTGCTTGAAATCCTCTCATGCTGCACCTCCTGTTAAGCGGAGGAAATGGTCTTCTAGATCCTCATGTTCGATCACGAGTTTGGAAGGGGGACTCCCAGCCTCAACAAGAATTGTGGCAATGATATGGGGGGAGGCAATGGCTCTGGCATCATTCAAGTGCAATTCATCACCTTTGATTTCCGCAAGGTAGCCAGCCATTTTCAATACTGCATGTGATGCTTCCAGATCTTCAACCTTAATTGCCAGTCTTTGGGAACGCAGGCTCTCCAGCTCCTCTGCATCATATTCTTCAATAAGATGGCCATCCTTTATGATTCCGATCCTGTCAACCAGACGATCAACCTCCGAGAGAATATGGCTGGACATAAAGACCGTTAATCCCTGTTCATGTGCTAGAGATTTCAATAGTTCTCTGATCTCGACCACACCGGCGGGGTCCAGTCCATTAGCAGGTTCATCCAGCAGTAGCAGTTCTGGTTGGTGGAGCAGGGCTCTAGCCAGACCTAATCGCTGTAGATTGCCGGTTGATAGATGGCCGGCTTTACGTTCTGCGTAGCGCCGGAGGCTCAGCTCATCAATAATAGTCCCGACTCGAGTGAGATCTTTAACGCTGTGCATGCGTCGAGCAATTTCAAGATTTTCTCTCACAGTGAGCTCCGGGTAGGCCACAGGGGCTTCTACGAGATGACCCACTTTGTGCCAGGGACCTCTACCATAAGGTCCAACTGTTTCACCGAGGACTTTGATCTCACCTGCATTTGGATTGATCATACCAAGTAGGGCTCGAATAGTCGTCGTCTTGCCTGCCCCATTGAGTCCCAGAAATCCGTAAATCTCGCCCTTCTGCACATTGAGATTCAGATCATCGACAGCAACAACACCAGGATAGGATTTGGTTAGGGAACTTGTTTGTATGGCATAATCATGACTCATGGCTTACATCCTCAGCAAATTAAAGTGAGTGTGACTGGATTTGTAGCTAGCCTATCATTCGAGAAATTAAGCGGCAAGAGTATAAGCAACCATTCTTTTTCGATATTACTTTTTTATGACTGGTCAGTCAATATATTACCGATCGGTCAGAATTTATTGAAAGGTTATTGGGATGGTTTTGGACAAAAAAGAGCTGAGAAAAGAACAAAAACGGAGGGAAATCCTCGCATCAGCAGAACAGGTGTTTGCTCGACAAGGTTTCTATGTAACAACAATGGAAGAGATTGCAGCTGAATGTGGGTGGAGCAAGGGTACCCTCTATCTTTATTTTAAGAGTAAAGAGGATCTCTTCTTTTCCATCATGATCGAAAAAGTTGATCAATTTGGTGATACGCTGGAACTTGTCCTAAATGAGGCACACAATCTGGAGCAGTGTATAGACTCTCTGATCCATTCTCAATTCCAGTTCTTTATTACCAACAAAGATTTTTTCCAACTCGCCGTCTCCGAACAGGGGAAAATTCTGCATAGTTCTGATACTGGATTGCGTGAATCATTGATTCAAAAACAGCATCAACATATGGTGATGACCAGCCAGGCTCTGGGAAAACACCTTCCAAAAAACAGTCTGGTAAGCACGGAGACCTTAGCCAGGAGCATTCTCGGTTCCATCAATATTCATACCTTGAGTTGGCTCCTCATGCCAGAGATTATTGATGTTGAACAGATAAAAAGGGAAATGACAGAGCTCTTTCTCAACGGAGTTAATCCCCATGCATAAATTAATCAGTATTTTGCTTCTCCTACCGATCCTCGTCTTAGGAGAGAACGTAAAGAATCTGTCCATTGATGAGAGTGTCCAAATGGCATTGGAAAACAATCCAAATATCAAAATAGCCCAGGAAAAGGTTAGAGGTGCCCAGCAGAGTCTCTATCAAGCTTTCGGAGCAGCGTTACCCTCTGCCACGCTTCAGGGGACCCGGATCATGGATGAAAAAGTCCAGGTCATCCAAAACCCTTTTGCTCCCAGTGGCCCACCGCTTGAACTTGATTTTACCATGGATTATCAATACGATATTCGTGTGACACAGCCCTTGTTTACGGGTGGCAAAATCGCTCTTGGAACCCTCATGGCAAAAAATGGCTTGAGCTTGATTCGTTCCCAGCAGGGGCAGGATAAAAACAATTTGTCTTTCAATGTCATCCAGGCTTATCTGGGTATGCTAGTTACCAAAGAGTTTGCAGCCGTTGCTGAAGAGGGCTACAACACGGCCCAGGAATTTTATGAAATATCAAAACTTCTCTATGGTCAGGGAATGATCTCCAAACTTGATCTTCTGCAGGCCGAAGTGCAGGCAGCCAACCTCCTACCCCAAAAAACTCAGGCTGAAAATGGTGTCATAATGGCAGCCGCTGGATTAAAGATGCTCCTGGGGATCGATTCTGAGACTGAGATTATCCTTAGCGATGTAATGTCATACAATCCTGGTGAATACAAGCTGGATGAGCTTAAGGCTAGAGCTCTCAGTAATCGCGCTGAGCTTAAACAGATGGATCTTTCCAAATCATTAAGTTCCCTCAACGTGAACATGGCTCGCTCAAATTTTCTTCCCATGGTGGCTCTGAGTTACTCCTATTCAAAATCAGGGAATGATCTCGATCTCCGTTCTGATTGGGATGACAGTTATATGGTAGCCGTAGGGATGAGTTATGAATTATTCTCCGGTGGCACACGGTATTCAAAAGTACGTCAGGCCAGGATCGCACAGCGTCAACTTAACTATGGCTTTGATGCGCTACAGGACGGCATCTTACTCGAAGTGGAACAGGTCTATCTGCGACTCATGGAAGCGGAAAAAAATATTCTTTCCCAGCAAAAGACAGTAGGTCAGGCCGAGGAAGCCGCCCGCCTGGCTAAAATCCAATTCCGCGAAGGAACCATAACCAACCTTCAAGCGAATCAGGTCCAGATCAATCTGACTGCCGCCAAAGCAAACTATTTACAGGCATTATTCAACTATACCCTCGCCGAAGCCAGCATAAAAAAAGCTGTCGGCGAGTCCCTCCATAAGCAAGGAGCTTACGCACAATGAAAACATTAAAAATCATTCTCATCCTCAGTCTCGGACTGTTTTTTTTAATCAGCTGTGGTAAAGATGATAAAACTGATACGACTGCGGAATGGATTCGCAAAGCAGTTCCAGTTCGAGTCGCCACTGCACAGCCCCAGACCTTTGTCAGCAACCTGTCTTACAATGGCTCCCTGCTAGCAATTCAAACGGCCAGAATCATTCCTGAAATACCCGGGAAAATTGAAAATCTGTATGTTCAGATTGGAGACTATGTAAAACGTGGTATGCCCCTGGTTCAAATGGATATCAGTACAATGGAACTGCAATACAAACAGGCCAAAGCAGGCTTGTCAGTAGCCCAGGCAAATCTGGTAGATGCACAAAAGAACTGGGAACGCGTCCAGACCCTCCACAGCGAAAATGCAGTGTCTCAACAACAATACGAGAAAATGAAATTGGGTTTGGATGCAGCCCAGGCACAGATGAGCCAGGCACAAGCGAGTCGGGATCTGCTGAAAATGCAATTGGATAAAGCCACATTGATAGCCCCCTTTGATGGGGTCATTACCCAAAAGGGTTTCAATAAGGGCGACCTGTTCAGTCCTGCTGTCATGATGCCGGTTTTTACCGTGCAGGATGTCTCATCCATAAAAGTTGAACTTCAGATCACCTCTCAAGAGATAATTGATATTAGGAAAGGTCAAAATGCCACATTGACAGTTGACTATCTTGATGATCCTGTATCTGGTATTGTCACGCTTGTAGGTGTAGCTGCTGACCCACTCTCAAAAACATTTTTTGTAGAATGTCAATTTGATAACAAGTCTGGTAAGCTCCGGGCAGGAACTTTTGGTCGTGTAGATATTGCCATTGAGGAAATTGAAAATGTTATTGTAGTTCCTAAAAACTCCGTCATCGATAAAACTCACGTATTCGTGGTTAAGGAAAATCGCGCATATCAACGTGATGTTGAAGTTCTCCAGGAGAGTCTTGAAGAACTTATTATCGGAACGGGTCTGCAAGAGGGTGACGTCTATGTCACCAGTGGTGCATTCATCCTTACAGACAGTAGTCTTGTCCAGATAGAGGTTTAGGGAGTCAGCTATGAAAATTGTTGATCTAGCAGTTGACCGTAAGATAACGGTCACCATGATCACCCTGATTGTGATTCTGGGTGGTCTGATCGCGTTCACCAAATTAGGCCTGGATATGTTGCCCGATGTGGAATTTCCCATGGTATCCGTCGTAACCGTCTATAGTGGTGCCAGTCCAGAAGATATTGAATCTATCGTCACAAAACCTATTGAACAGGCTATCGCATCTGTCTCAGGTGTGAAGGGCGTGGTGTCCACAACCGTAGAAGGTATGTCCATGATTGCTGTGGAATTTGAGAGTGGATCGAATCTTGACTTCGCTGCTCAGGACCTCCGGGACCAATTGGCTATGTTTGCTGACTTTCTACCAGATGATATCCAAACTCCTCTGGTCATGAAATTTGATATGTCAGCTTTGCCCCTGCTCTTTTATGGAGTCACCAGCGAGGAACGACCCCTCAGTGATTTGGCCGAATATATGGATGAAACAGCTGGGTATCGCCTGGAACGTATCGAGGGTGTGGCATCTGTCATTGTTCAATCGCCAGAGGTGCGAGAAATTCAGATTGAGATCGATAAGCTCGCATTGGAGACATCGGGGATCACATTGGATCAGGTCATTCAAGTGATCGGTTTTGAGAATTTGAATATGCCGGCTGGTCGTATTGTTGAAGATCATAAGGATTTTCTGGTTCGCACTCGGGCAGAATTTGCATCTTTGAAGGAGATTGAGGACCTAATCGTTGGTGCGTCACCAAGCGGTAATCCTATCAAGCTAAGGCAGATCGCCAAAGTGAAGGATACCATCTCTGATCTGCGCACAGAAATGAGAGTACAGTCCAAACCAGGTGTGATGATGGTCGTGACAAAACAGTCTGGTGCCAACACTGTCCGGGTAGCTAATGCTGTCAAAGCTGAAATTGATGAGCTTAAAAAGATTCTGCCAAAAGACATTGAAATGCACATTGGAATGGACATGTCCGCCAGTGTTAAGCTCACAGTAAACAGTACGGGTCGAACCGCCTTATTGGGTGGTTTTCTTGCCATGCTTATGATCTATTTCTTCCTGAGAGACATCCGCCCAACTCTGGCTGTGGGGATTGCCATCCCGGTTTCCATTATTGTTACCTTTATTCCACTTTATGCTGTGGGCTACACCTTAAACCTTCTCACTTTGGGAGGGCTAGCACTGGGCATTGGTATGTTAGTGGATAATGCTATTGTCGTTATCGAGAATGTTTTTCGACATCTTGAAGAGGGTAAAAGCCGTAAGGAAGCGGCTCGTCTGGGAGCCTCAGAAGTTGGCATGGCAATTACAGCTTCCACCCTGACCACACTAGCTGTATTCCTGCCTATGGCCATGGGCGAAGGCACGGCAGGACAATTAGTGCGGGGTCTGGCACTTTCCATCTCATTCTCACTCCTGGCTTCCCTCTTTGTTTCACTGACCATGGTACCCATGATCGCGTCAGTCTTTTTTAAGCCCCGGAGCAAAGTTGACTACTCCCTTAAAGCAGAAAACTCCTGGATCGTACGATTAAGAGATACCTATGTTAAAGCACTTACTATAGTACTGCAACATCGCTGGAAGACCCTGGGAGCAGCAGGTCTCATGTTCATTATTTCACTGGCTTTGATCCCCGTTGTGGGAACTGAATATATGCCGGAGATGGACCAAGCCATGCTCATGATGAAGATCAAGTTGCCCGTGGGGTCAGCTCTGGAAGAAACGGACCGCGCGGTAAGGCAGGTGGAAATAATTGCCCTCTCAGAAGAAGCCATCCAGACCGTCATAGTCTCAAATGGTGTCAATGAGGAAGATCGTGGTCAAAGTGGTGACATGGCCAATGCGGGGTCTCATGAAGGCATGATCATGTTGGCGATGAAACCAAAATCTCAGAGATCTCTTTCCACCACCATGATCGGTGAAAAGATCCGTGGTGAGATTCCTGCCATGCGCGATGTCACCATCCAAAGCATTGATTTTGGTGCAGCGATGGGTGGTGGAGGAAATGATGTGGAGATTAAAATTTTCGGGAAAGATTTCATCATCCTTAAGGAGATCAGTAAAGAGGTCGCAGCTATTATTAGTGACGTTGAAGGAGTAATGGATATCAAGTCCTCCATGGAAGAAGCCAAACCTGAATATCACATTACTCTAAATCGAGAAGAGATCAACCGCATGGGTCTGGTCTCTGGGCAAGTGGCAAACACGATCAAAGCTTCCACCTTAGGTCAGGTTGCTACCCGTTATCGCTTTGCAGGTGATGAAACAAATGTCCGTATCAAGTTTCGTGAAGATCAGCGAAACTCAATTCGCGATATTGAACAGATAAAACTGACAACTCCAATGAAAACTCAAATTCCATTAACCCAGGTTGCATCAATCACTCGTGAAGAAGGTCCTGTTAAAATTGTCAGAGATAATCAAAGTCGCATGGTCATGGTCACAGCCAGCATCCTTGGCCGAGATCTGGGTTCTGTTATGAAGGAGATTATCGAAATTCTAAAACCTGTTCAAGCAACAGTGCCTGATGGATATTTTGTAGAATATGGCGGACAGTATGAGCAGATGATTGATACGTTCATTACCTTAGGCCAAGCACTTGCCCTGGCGATCCTTCTCGTATTCATGGTCATGGCTTCTCAGTTTGAATCATTGATTCACCCCTTTGTTATTATGGTCACGATTCCTCTGGCATTGATCGGAGTAGTTTTTGGTTTTCTCGTTTCCGGTGTTACCATCAGTCTGACCAGCTTCATCGGCTTCATCCTGCTCACAGGAATTGTGGTGAATAACGGCATTGTCCTGGTGGATTACATCAATCAATTACGCCGCAGGGGAATTGAGGCTACAACTGCGATTATTGAAGCTGGATCCACGCGACTTCGGCCCGTGCTCATTACAGCACTCACCACTATCTTTGGCATGCTGCCCATGGTTTTGGATCGCAATGAGGGCGCAGAGATGCGTGCGCCTATGGCCATCACAGTGATTGGTGGCTTGACTGCTGCCACAGTCCTTACTTTATTTGTAGTCCCTTCACTTTACAGTCTAATGGCTGATTTGGGCATACGTAGAGCCCAACGGCGTAACGCTTTGAATGCATAAGTCATAGCTGCCTGAATGAAGTATATAATCCCTTTATTATTAATTACTTCTCAGCTTCTTTCTGCTACATTATTTGAGACCGAACCGCTGGTCAGAGTACGAGTTATCAGCACGCTTGATACCTTAAGGTTAGAGTTGGCAGGTGATTGGACACTCCTCAGCAATGATGAAGATTCAATCGTATTCATTGATGGCTCAAAGCTGCAGATCGTTAAGCATGATTCCATTATGACATTAGCTGATTCATCGAGCTTGATCACAAATGAGTCCAAGCGATTCATATTTTCCGCCGTGGAAGATACAGGAACGATGAAGATAGCCTCTGTCCCTTATGGCGTTGGTTGGTGGTGGGGCGGCGTCGAAGATCGCATTTACGAGGGTGAGATAAATATCTATATTGACTCAAGTGGGGATATGAGCGTAACCGTACATCTTCCCTTGGAATCTTATCTCAAGGGGGTCGTTCCTTATGAGATCGGTGGTAACTCTCCCCTTGAAGCCCTCAAGGCTCAAGCAGTGGCTGCCAGATCAGAAGCAGTTATAGCCCTCACCTCTGCAATGTACAGTGGCCCACAGCACGATCTCACCTCAGACGTGGAATGCCAGGTGTTTAGTGGTAACCATAGACGCACTCAAGCATCTGATCAAGCTGTAGAGGAAACCAGGGGCATTGTGATCAGTGAGAAGGGTGAGGTGATCAATGCTTACTATGCTTCCAACTGTGGTGGTCATGCTGAACTCATAGAAAATGTCTGGCCTGTCAGATTTACGGCAGAGAGTTATCTAGTTTCCTTCTCTGATAATAAAACTCGCAGAGGACCAAAGCTAAATCGAAACTGGAGAGCAAAGCGCTGGATTAAATCATCACCTAAAGTTTACTGCAATCCCGTTTATGAATCAGCGTTACCCAGCTGGAGTCAGAAAAACTTTCGCTGGTCCAGAGATTTTACGACTGAAGAGATCACGATAATGCTTACCGATGATCCCACTCTTGGATCACTAAAGAAGATTAAAGTTTTAAAGAGAGGTCTTTCAGGTAGAATTATTCAAGCACGATGTATTTTTGAAAACGGATCCTTTGAGAGTCAAGGAGAATTGAATATTCGACAACTCTTTAGCCCCTCTTTGAGAAGCGCCTGTTTTTATGTGAAAAAAGATAAAAGTGGGTTTACCCTGCATGGCGCAGGCTGGGGTCACGGTGTCGGGATGTGTCAATCAGGAGCTATCGCCCAAGCATCACATGGCAGGGGTTTTGATCAAATCCTGCAGCACTATTATCCTGCAAGTGTGTTATTGGATATTTACGAGTAAGAGAAATAGTTTCTGTTTTAACTATAAATTTCCAGACAAAACTCTGAGACAATGTAAAGGGTTAATTCCTTATGGAGTTAACCCTTTGCATATTTTGCTTATTTAAGCTTAACCTGCTGCAATGAGAAACACATCATCAATGACATGGACCACACCATTTACAGCATCGACTGTACCCAGAATTTTACTTCCGTTCACAAAGGTGCCTTCTTCCGTGACCTTGACATCAACATACTGGCCTGTTGCCATGTACAGCTTCATGCCATCCTTCAATCCGTCACCCATAAAGGTTCCTGGGGATGCATGTGAGGTAATAATGGTTGCCAGCTTAGATTTATTCTCCGGTTTAAGGAGTGTTTCCAGAGTTCCCGCTGGAAGTTTATCAAAAGCTGCGTTCGTTGGTGCGAATACAGTTAAGGGACCAGCACCCACCAGAACATTTTCCAACTCGGCGGCTTGAACACCTGCTACCAGAGTTGTATGGTCCGGACTACCCAGAGCAATCTGTAGTATGTTTGGATTTGAGACATCATCCATAACACCTGCCTGGCCATGATCTTTTTCAAATTTTGCATTAGCTTTTGCAGCGCTTGTTTCAGTTTCTGAGCTACAAGCAACCACTATCATTAAAACAAGACCCAGCACACTCAGCATTTTTATATATCTCATCCTATCCTCCTCTTTTGTTGATATTATTAAACCTATTTATCATTAATTATTTATCCTGGCAGGTATTTAGACAATCAGACTTCTCTCAGTTAGGCAGCCCACATCTTCTCGCTATTTACTTTTAATAATGATAGGCAGAACTTCGTCTTTTTTTAATTCACCGAGAGTCCTGTTTGAAAATATATCTATGATCTCACCCTTTACACTACTCCACGCGGAGTGGATGGGACAGGGGCTTTCGTCACTGCATTCTTTTAATCCGAGTATGCAACTATCGAATACATCGCCATCTCCAAAGGTGGTGATAATATCCTGGAGTGTTAAATCATTCACATTTGGACCTAAATCAATGCCCCCATTGGGTCCCGTACTGGATGTAAGTATTTTTTCTGAGATCATGACATTGGCAACCTTGGCCAATTGGAAATACGGTACATCCAATTCCAATGCTGCGTCTTTGATTCTTAAGAATCGTGACAAGGGCTGTTTCTCCAGTAGAGAAAAAATCAATCGAATCGCGTACACAGATGATCGAGATAAAATCATAGGTCTCTAGAAATCCTTTCTTGAAAATGTTCTAAATCCTAGCCAAACCGGAATCACCGTCCAGAGACTTAATGCCAGCAAAACCAGCGCCGAACCTAGCAGTGTTCCATAAAATTTTGAAAACAGGGCACCTGTATACCCCATGAGAGCTGCAATATCGAATTGCAACAGCATAAGAATTCGCCCGAGATCAATAGGATTGGCTAATGAAAGCATGATGGTCAATTTTTCCAGGGGATAATCCTTGAGAGAAAAAAGAATGAAAATGATAATACCATCGTAGAGGATGGCTGTGAATAACCAGAAAATGATGGATATTCCAACACCTCTGACCCGCTGGTCATTGTTAACTCCAATGAGAAAGGCAAGGCCAGTAAAGATCCAGGTCAAAAACACCCCGCTTAATAGGAGGATCCACTGCGTTCCAGCAAAGCCAACATGATAAATAAATGGGATACCCACTCCCACCAGATATACAGCCGATAGGGGTAGTGATAGGCCCAGATATAATCCAAGATATAGTGAGCTTCTGCTGATGGGCTGAGAGAGTAATAGTTCCATAAATTCTCTACTGTTATAAAAGAACATGGTTCCAAAAATGATACTTACCAGCGGAATGACGAATAGGACCACATTCATAAGACTTAGAGATACTTGTCCACTGTCACCACCAAAACGAAATAGTCCATCGGTAAGAACAAAAAATACTCCAGCATAAACCAGAACCCATTTACTTCTGAGCAGATCATGTTGTTGGTACTTGATTATTTTTAGAAGTATCGGCACTGTTTTATGACATCATCTTTGCAATTGCGCGTTCAAGATTCTTTTCCCCGGACTGCTTTATGAGTTCATCTACGGGACCATCGAAAAAGATCTGCCCATCCAGAAGGTATAGTATGGTATCGGCCATTTCCTGAATCTCACTCATGATATGAGAGGTGATGATAATTGTTTTTCCTTTTTGCTTTTCTTCCAGGATACGGTCCTTAAACAAACTGCTGGAAACTGGATCAAGGCCAGCGGTTGGTTCGTCAAGAATAAGCAGCTCGGGATCAAACATTAAAGATAGAATTACATTTACTTTTTGCCGAGTACCTCCGGAAAGAGTTTTAAGGGGTTTATTCATATCATCATTGATACGGAGATAGTTTATTAACTCATCTTTTTTTTCTGCTACATCATTTCGTATATCTGCGATCATGTTGATCAACTCTCGGGCAGATAAGTTTTCAGGATAGCGGGCGATCTGTGGCATATAGCCAATGCTCTCCCGATAGCTCCAATCACCATCAAGTTCATAATCGTTGATCGATATCCGACCTTCATCAAACTTATCCAAACCCAGAATACATTTTATCAGGGTTGTCTTTCCAGATCCATTGTGCCCAACGATGGCTGTGATCTTATTGGCGTGGATGGTAGCATCAAGTGAGTTGAGGACCTCAAGCTTACCAAAGCATTTTCTTAAACCTGAGATCTGTATCATAATCTTCTACTCATGAGGGGTTCATCATCAATGAGAGTGGCCGGCGTTAGGATGGGTAGGTAGCTTTCCGCAGAATCCAATATTTCTACAAAAATACTGCGCATGAGCATAAGGGCTGGCTCATTCATTTCAACTAGGAGTGAAAATAATTTTACCGGTCGGAATGGGACGTCTCCGATGCCATCCTGATCCATATCATAACCCTTATATCTGCTCCAGAAATTTTTCTTGAACAGATTAAAATTTTGACGGCTATTCGTAGAAACATCGAATGTATTGGCTGAAAAATTATTTTGGGTGAATACATTGTCCATAGAGTTTGCCATGATCTTGATAGCCCACCCATTCTGAGTGAAATCATTATTCTCCACATTCACACGATTGCAAGCTTCTGAATACATCCCTATAGTATTTTTGCTAAACGTGTTGTTCATAATACTGCTGTCGTAAATATCCTTGAGGAGGAGCCCATAAGCTGAGCTACCCCAGTTGTCAGCAAAAATATTCTCCCACATATCCACGTGTCTGGAATACATAACCGCCACCCCAGCCCCATTATTCATGAACTGGTTATGGTGATACCGATTGTGGTTTGAGAACATGAAGTGTAAACCATACCGTAGGTTTTCAGTGCTAATGTTGTCTTGAACTTCACACTGTTCAACAAACTCCAGATAAATACCATCGCGATGTCCTGAAACCATATTTCCCTGAATAATGATATCTTTGCAATACCATAGGTGAATGGCATTTCCCGAGCGTGATTCTGTTTTAGCATGACCTCGGATTCTATTATTCTCAATCAGACAATTACTGGATTTTGAGATGTAGATCGCAAAGAAATTGTCCAGAAAAATATTTTCCCGGATCTGACCATAATGTGCCTCCTCAAATCGCACTGCGGCGTTCTCATCCAGATGGCTTAGACCAGAGCCTTTGAAGGTGAAGCCTGCTATGGTGACACTGTCAGCCAGTACAGTTAATAATTCTCCCTCTTGTCCACCATCGATGACGGGATTGCCCTGCCCGAGGAGGGTGAGCTGATGATCAATCCTGAGGTATCTCTCATTATAGACACCAGTGTGTATGATAAGTGTATCTCCCCTGGAGGAAGCGCTTAATCCGGAGGAGACCGTCTTTATTTCAAAACCAGTACCAACATTGATCACAGCTCCAACAACCATTGTGAAACTGGTGAGGACTACAACTAGGGCTAATCGGAGTAACAATTATTTAAGCCAGGATATTTCTACAAAATCCTGGACCTGCTTCCAGTTGAGCGTATCGCCAAAGTATAGCTCGGCCACGTTGGCTGCCGTTTGAGGATTCCGATAGGCAGACAAATTGAGTCCCATGGGACTGTTCAGCTTTTTCGCCTGAACAAAGATCAGTTCACTTTTTGGATACAAATGTCCAGCATCCTCCAAATCTGTAAAATACAGCTCATGAATGTCTTCTTCAGCTATCTGCTTCTTCAAAACAAATGCTGAAAGGCATTCGATGGAGTCGAATTTATAGACCTTCCCCTTCTGAGTAACGATCTCTGAGCCGTAATGATCTTCCACAATGGTCATCCGGCAATAACTACAGCCATCCTGTCCATAATTGATGGATTGAACGGAAGGTTCACAGGACAGCAGTAGCCCAATACCGATCAGGATCAGGATGTTTTGGATCTTCAATCTCACGAAGTTTTGCGTTCTTTTCTATTTAGAAAAGCCACTACATATCCGACAAGGATCGAACCAAAAGCCAGGATGCCACCACCCGATGGAAGTGAGGTTGTAACAAAATTCAACATGGTCTTTGTACCAAATATGGGTGGTTGATAGGTCATCCCTTCAATGGTAATAGCCGCATGCTCTGTATCCAGATTATGACCAAAGTCATAGTTCCACAAATAAAAATCAATGAGACCGGCAATGGCAAAAAGCGTAAAAATACCCAGCCAGATATAGAGTAATCGCTGACCGCCTTTCCAGGCCACGAGCAAACCACTCAGCATCAGAAACGCAACAATGGGTGGCATAAATTTTAGTTCGGGTATTGATTCAGGTACGATCTCTTTCATACCTATGTAGTGATTGACCAAATTCAAATTTTTCAGGTCATGTGGATGTTGGCCATCAACCGCATTGATCCTGATATATATTCCCAATCCCTCAGGATATTGGGGGGCTTCAACGGTGATGGACCATAATGGGAAAATGAAGGTCCCTGCCAGCAGCAAGGTCCCCGCAGCAAGGATCCATCTAAAACGATTATTCATTGCACACCTGCTATATTTTCATAGCCGGGGTGATTTATCCCGGCTATGAAAATTTGAGTCTATCATTTAAAAGAAATTGGCACTTTCGATCCCTTGGGAGAGACCCTTACGTAACCCTGCATCTCCTGATGGAGTGCCGAGCAGAAGTCTGTACAATAGAATGGAAATACACCGACTTGCTCAGGTTCCCAACGCAAAGTATTGGTAGCACCGGGCATGACTAGGAGCTCAGAGTTTTTAGCACCTTGCATGGCAAAGCCATGGGGAATATCCCAATCCTGCTCCAGGTTAGTTACGTGAAAGTAGACCACATCGCCGACTTGGATGCCTTCGATATTATCTGGCTTGAAGTGCGTACGGATAGTGGTCATATATACATGGACTACATTCCCCTTACGCTCTACTCTTGCTTCAGCCTCTCTGGTTGTCGCATAGGGATGTTGGTTATCTTCCAGTTTATAGATCTTCGTGGTCTTTGGGTGAATAAGTTCAGCTGGAATTGCCTGGGCATAATGTGGTTCTCCAATCGTCGGGAAATCCAAGAGAAGCTTCATCTTTTCACCTGAAATATCAATCAACTGAGCAGCATGAGCTAATTCAGGACCTGTTGAAAGGTAGCGATCCTTGGTCATTTTGTTGAGAGCTACCAGATACTTACCCCAGGGTTTACGGCTGTCACCACCAGGAATCATCAGGTGACCGATTGAATAATAGGATGGAATGCGATCGACGATCTCCCAGGTTCCCAATTTCCACTTGACCACCTCAGACGTGATGAATGCAGAGGTATAAGCGTAACCCTTACCATCAAACTGAGTATGCAAGGGTCCAAGACCCACGTTGGTTACTTCTCCGGCAATGGTTGCATCATAATCCAGGATTGGTATACCACCTGCTTCTCCAATGATTTTGCCATCTTCAATGGCTTTCAACATTTTCGAGAATGAATGCACAGATACCACGGCTGCCAATTTTCCACCTCCCACGATATACTCTCCGCTGGGATCCACATCAACACCATGGGGTGATTTTGGAGTAGGCAGATAATAGATCAAGCCGGGACAATCAGCCGGATCCAGAACAGTGACAGTTTTATGCATTTTTGAAACTGATGAGTGGGTATCATGATTCATATAGTTATGAGAATACTTGCCTGGCTTTTGCTTACCTTTGCCCTGGGCAAGGTATTCTTCGGCAAGTTTCCAGTTCACAGCTGCGATAAAGTCTTTATCGTTCCTCGAAGCATTGACCTCAAGTAATGTGTTCGCTTGCTCCGTGTTGTAAGAGGTGAAGAAAGCCCAACCATGGGAAGGACCTTTTCCACCGCTGGCCAGATCATAATCAAAACCAGGTACCAGGATCTGAAACTCAATATTCATGTGCCCGTCATCCGGGTTGACTTTTATGAATGACAGAGTACCGTGAAAATTCTCTTTATAGCTGTCAATAGAAACATCCGCCTGAGGAATAGGAACGCTAAAGCGGGTTGAGGCGACCACATACTCGGAGTTCTGAGTGATAAAGGGGGAGCCGTGATTTCCACCAGAGTTCGGGATCTCTATAATTTCATCGGTTTCAAAATTTCTCAAGTCAATGCGAGCAACACGGGGGGTGTTATTCCCATTGATAAATATCCATCTGCCATCAGGTACACCATCCGTTTGAGATAATTGAGGGTGGTGGGAATCATCCCAGGGAATATGACCGAAGGAGGTTTTCAGCATGTCTTTGGTCTCTTCATTAAAACCATAACCATTCTCCGGGAACAGGGAGAATACAGGGATCTGTTTAAACAAACGACCGGAGGGTAGCCCATAGACACCTATTTGTCCACTAAATCCACCAGATGTAAATGCGTAATACTCATCATAATCTCCAGGAGCGACATAGACAGCAGATGCCGCATCACCTGATCCGAGTAATGGTTTGTCTTTTTTTGCACATTCTGCAATAAGTAGAAATGTGGCAATTGCCAGCAGTAGACCTACTACCCTTATCATTGTCTTATTCATACGCTTTCCTCCACGCTAATTAATTATTAAATCTTTGAGAGATGCCTTGCTCTATAGTGTCCGTAAATATTCGAGAATGGCACGAGCCTCTTCTTCAGTCACATTTTGAAAGGTCATGGGCACATAATACTGAGCCAGCATCTTCTGGACTTCGGGGTGTTTTTTGACCATTTCATCGGGATTTAAAACCATGTTAAGGATGAAGGCAGGACTGCGACGATCCAAAACGCCCTTTAGTGGTGGACCGACGAGACGTTCATCGATCTTGTGACAAGCTACGCATTTAACATCGAAAACTTCTTTCCCCTTAACAGCTATCGCAGCGTCTGCAGGACCCAGTGTAAATTTCTTGATGGGCCCGACTCCATGTTCCAGTTGATCCTTACTTAAGCCAACTTCGCTCGCTTTGGGTGCAGAAGCTGTTTCTGACTCCGTTTTTTCTCCCCCACCACAGCTCATAAGAATGAATACTGCGATAATTAGAATACCCCATTTTTGAATCTTCAATTGATTTCTCCTGTGAATTGACTTATTGAAATTGCCTGTTGATTATCTAAAATTACCTATTTATGACTTATAGCGCATAAATTGCTTGAAGACGAGCCCTCAAGCAACCATTTTTTTTGCTAGTAACAAATATTTCTAATAATATATTTTGATATTATTATTAATTAGTTTAGGAAATGGATATCCAGGTTTGGAGAAACCGGAGCATCTGTAATAAGATTTTTTTTAAGGGTAGTTTTATGCTCTTAAATGATTATTCGCTGCCAAAATCGGAGCGCAAGGACTTAAGTACTTCATCTGCCAGCAGGATCTCAAATGAATACTCAGCATAATTGATCCCAGCCTGCACGGAAACATCTCCAGACAGGAACATTTCCTTCGAACTCATATCGAAGGGAAACTGGATATAATGTACTGAGGAGATCCGATCCTCTTCCTCACGTCCAGCTTCAAATTCAGCGTAGACTTTTTGGTCGCCTATCTGGAAATATACAGATTCCCCCAGTGTCAAGCCAATAAACTGATTCAATACGGGTCTGATTTTAGCTGGATCAGCCACTTCAATGAAGAGCGTTGCGCTCAAACTATCGTTTTTAGGTAGAAGTGTGTTATAAATATCGATCTCCTCCTGAATCTGCTCATCGTGAACCATGCGTTCAGCCCGCATCATTTCCTGGATCTGGAATTTCATGGTTCGTCGATTTTCGAAGGTAATGGTGATATGAGGACCGAGGGAAATCCGTCGATCTGCCTTATAGACCAACAGTTCTTTCCGATAGGTCTCCCGTACTTTTTCGTATTCCAGAATGTTTAGTAGATCATCAATGACAATAGGTTTCATACGCTTCTTTCGCTTTTTCGCTTATTTCTCAGTTCTTCTCAAACCCATAGGCTTTAAATATTTCGAGGACCGGATGACTCGCCACGACTTTTCCATCACTGGCCTGATTCAGTTGTTGACTTGCCATGGAACAATCCGAACAAACGATATCAGCGTCTTTTTGGACCAGATCATTGACACAGCGCTCAGCCACCTTCATGGATTCATCAAAGAATTCAGCTTTCATGCCCCAGCCACCATCCATTCCGCTACAGCGATTCACCAGGCTAACTTTTGTATTGGGAACCAGACGGAGCAGATCCCTGCCTTTGAAACCAACTTTCTGGGCTTTCACATGACAGCTCACATGGTAGCTCACTGTTCCAATCTCATTTTTGAAATCCGTTTTCAACAATTCTTTCTTGTGCAGATAGACCAGGTATTCAGAAATGTCAAATGTGTTCTCAGAAACTTTCTGAACTTTTTCATCCAAACCTAAATAATCAGGGTAGTCTTTTTTCAGGGTAAGACTACAGGTCGGTGGTCCCGTGACAACAATTTTATATCCCTTATCTACCCACTTTGATAACTCTTCCACATTGGGTCGGGCCTGTTTTTCAAAGCCCTTGAAATCTCCCGGACTGAGATGAGGAGCACCACAACACTGCTGGGGTGGATAAATGCACTCCACGTTATTGTGCTCTAATATTGCAACAGCAGCCTTTCCAACCTCCACATCGTGCGCATTGGTGAAACAAGTTCCAAAAATGACCACTTTATCCACCGGTTCTGTTACTGGAGATTCGTGTTTTTTGAACCACTTGGCAAAGGTGTTCATCTGGAAATCGGGCAGGATTCGTTTGCGATGAATTCCTATGGTTTTTTCCATCATCCAGCGTGCTGGGGCAATCCGATTTGTAAGATTGAGTAGTGGACCAAAAACTGAACCTAGTTTCCCCGTAAAGTCTGTACTGGCTAAAAATTTATCGTTGAATTTAACGCCGCGCTCTTTGGTACGTATCGCCTGTGCACGGGTCATTAGTTTTGGGAAATTCAGCTTGAATTCGTGCTCTTTATCCGGAGTATAGGGACAAACAGGATCGCAGAGTTTGCACTGATAACATAGATCCACCACTTCCCATAACTGGGCTTGTGACAGATCAGAAATCTCTCCCCTGAATTCAACTTCCATGCTGGCCTCTGCGGCATGTTCACCTTCCGGAAGATCAAGATAACTTTCACGCTCAGCCTGTTTCGTGAAACGACCGTCTTTAATTGCCGCTTCGCGCTTTTCGTCTCCTACACCATCAACTGCATCAAAAAGCGAGGGAAAGGATGGGCACAGATTAAAACATAGTCGACAACCGATACAGACATCAAAGACACGCTCCATCTCTTGATTCAGAGAGTCTTTGTCCCAATAGAGTGGATCTTTTATATCATACGTTGTTTGACTTGTGTCAGAATGATTAATCATGGGCTCCCCTTTTCCGAATTGTAAAAATCCCGAACCCAAGTCGGGTCCGGGATCAGAGTCGATAGGTTTACAGGTTGTTCAGAGTGTCCTGAAATTTACCGGCGTGTGATTTCTCCGCTCTGGCCAGTGTTTCAAACCACTCAGCAATTTCAGCAAAACCTTCTTCGCGGGCTGTTTTTGCAAAACCAGGATACATTTCTGTGTATTCATAGGTTTCGCCAGCAACGGCTGCTTTGAGGTTCATGTCAGTTTCACCGATTTCCATACCTGTGGCAGGATCCCCACCCCCTTGCTTCTCCATAAACTCCAAGTGACCGAATGCATGTCCGGTTTCACCGTCCGCAGTGTTTTTAAAAACACCTGCTGCCTCAGAATAACCTTCAATATCTGCCTGGCGGGCAAAATACAGATAGCGACGATTTGCCTGTGATTCACCGGCAAAAGCGGCTTTCAGGTTATCCAGTGTTTTGGTTCCATTTAGACTCATGTTTATCTCCTTATGTGTTGATGTGTTCAGAACAGGTACCAATGAACACCATTTCTATTTTTTCGACGTTAAAATGGTGCGATCGTATAATTTTCTTCTTTAATTGTAGATCAGGGATCTCGATATCACTCAATTTACCGCAGACAGAACAGCGTAAATGGTGATGCGGTTTGGTATTTCCATCATAGCGAGTTGAGTTCTCCTCAACAATCACATCTATCAAGCCTTCTGAAACAAGTTGGTTCAGATTCCGATAGACGGTGCCCAGGCTAATATTAGTGATTTTCTCACGAGCCTTTTCATAGATCCAGGCAGCCGTTGGGTGACTCTTACTGGCATGAATAAGTTCTCGAATGAGCTCTCTTTGATTACTGAAACGCATGCTAATATGTTAATATTAGCAGTAACCATTCCTATTAATATATACGCAGATTAATCAGCGTGGTAGTAGATTGGGCTTGCGATATTTTTGGGATTTCCCGGCCATACCCTGAGTGAAGAAACCCGGATCAATTATTATTTTCATAACGCGATGCATAAGTGTAGCTGAATCTACTTTTACGATTATTTTTTGGCATGAATTGCATAGATCAAAAGGACCGGAAGGCAATATAGATGGAACAGTGGATGGAAATTTGGTGGTTTGCATATCTCGTATTGCCCTTGCTTATTTTTCTAGCTCGCATAATTGATGTAAGTCTGGGAACTATCCGCATTCTCTTCATCGCCAGAGGAATCCAGACCTTAGCAGCTATTTTGGGATTCTTTGAGGTTTTTATCTGGCTTTTCGTTATATCAGGAATCATGAAAAACCTGAGCTCTCCCTTTTATTTTGTTTTCTATGCGGCAGGATTTGCGGCAGGAAACTATGTGGGGATCGCAATTGAGCGTCATCTTTATGTTGGGAAAGTCGCCTTGAGGGTCATCACCAGGGAAAAAGCTGATGCTCTATTAGCCCATTTCAAAGCAAAGGGTTTTGGGATCACCGTGGTCGATGCTGAAGGTGCCCAGGGTCCAGTGAAAATTCTGTACAGTATCATTCAGAGAAGAGATCTGAAAATGGCGATAGATGAGATTAAACGATTTAATCCTAACGCATTTTATTCTATTGAAGATGTTAGAGTTGTATCTGAGGGTACATTTCCCCAAAGCTCTAGTCGTCGTAGCGCTAAAAGGGGCAACCCCCTGAGTTTTTTCCCATTAAGAAAAGGGAAATAGTCCTCTTTCTTAGCCCATAGCTCGATCAAATACGATAGTGCTTTGTCTTATTTTCTTGAATACCTATGACAGATGAATAAATTTATTGCGGAAATCCAATAACATGATTGCACCTTTTGAGGACCGACCCGTGACGAAATGGTGGTTTATCACCCTTCTTACTGTATTTCTCATTTCCTGCTCTTCAAAAATTGAACCTGAATCCTTTCCCCCCTTGAATTTTTCGAAGAGTGATTCACTCACTGGCGTTTCCTATTCCTTCCCTGATCAAAATATCAAGCTCAATGTGCCCAAGGGATTTATGCAAATCAGCAATGCAGATTATGAAATCTTTAATTCTACGGTGGCCCATGATACTTCCCTGTATCTGGGCACAGAACCACTCCTGGCTGGCTCAACAACTGACAATCTGTTTTTAGTGGTATCAGCCGTGTCTACAGGTGCTGAGGGGTTGGATGTTTTTGACGATAACTATGCGATTTATCTAGGGGGAAAATATCCCACAAGTGAAATAAACAGATCACAATTCTCAATAAACGGTATCCCTACTGTTCAGTATCTGATCAGTGACCCGACGACTGTGGCAATCAAACTTTACTGTTTGCTTGATACGAAATGCACGCAGATTGATTACCTATTACCCCGGGATCGATATTCATCTCTTGCTCAAACAATTGAAGCATCTATAGGAAGTATAACCCACAAAGACGAGGAGGGTACAAGATGAAAAAAGCTGTAGTCCTGCTAATGGTAGCAGCATTTCTATTAGCCAGTTGCGCAACTCATGTCCATACAGTAGGCATGGGACCACAAACGGGGCAAACAGAAACCGCAAAACAGTGGTACATTCTGTTTGGATTAGTTCCCTTGACAGATGTGGATACAAATGCCATGGCTGGAGGGGCTGCCGACTACGAGATTATGACCCAGCATGCACCAATCGATATCATCATTGGTATGGTGATTGGCCTGACCACGGTCAGCTCTAGGACGGTGACGGTCACAAAATAGCAATATAGTGATCTGAGATTCTGCCCAGTGAGAGGAGAATCTCACAAAGTAAAAACCCCCCGGGAATTAGAGTTAATTGCTGGGGGTTTTTATTTGAATCAGTTTCTGGATAAAATTTGAATGAGGCCAACAGTGAATTCATTTTAGGGTAAGCAATCATCTTGTTATTCCTTAAAAGCGCATCTGGAGCCAGATTTAAACTGTGGCGAAAAGTAGATTTGAGTAACCATTATTCAAGGGACATGATGTTCAAAATAGCTCTGGTAATCTGCCAGGTAGAAGGATATTATGGCTTCCATAAATGGCGAGGACTTAGATGGATTATATAGATATTATGGGGTTTGTTGGGCTGATATTACTGCTGTCCGCATTTATTCTGAATCAAATGAAGGTATTTCCGACAGAATCCATACGCTACCATGTATTCAATTGTGTTGGGGCTTATATCTTAACCTTCTATGCCTTTGTATTGGGCAATACGCCCTTTATCATCCTTGAATTTGTATGGGGCTCTTTCTCCTTATTCACCTTGATCAGGATGCCCTTCAAAAAATCATAAAAAAGCCCCTGCAGAAATCAACAGGGGCTCAAAATAACTGATATGAATAGCCAGGTTCTTCTTGACAAATCCTAGCGCCAGAGACCTACAATAAGACCCGTTAATAGCAGACCTACTAACCAATAACCTCCATTAATAAGAACATAGGACCAGGGTCGTTTTTCATAGGCTGGGGCTGTGAGGATATAGGAAAGCGTATATCCCAACCATGCCCAAAACCCTGTTGTCAGTCCGATTCTTACTGCTGAAGAAGCAGGAAAGACAACTAACATATAATCTATGAGATGCGCTGTTGCCAAAGCCATGAGCAATGAAGAGACGAACATGGTACCAAAGGACATCACCATATTCACTTCTTCTTTTTCAGCCTCGAGCATTTCCTCAGTAATACCCACTGAATTTCTCCAGGCCTTGCCAAAGAGTGCTCCATACCACAGGGAACCGAGTGCAAAAAAAGCCAGGGCGGATACGAGCACTGCCCAGTAATTAACTGTTGATTCGTACATAAATACTCCTTCTGGGTTCGTATGACTAAACTTATATCAGCCAAACGTTTATTGGTTTGCCCCCTGAAAAATATTCAATAACAATGTGTTGCGATGGTTCAAAGGTATCTGGAATCAATTCCTGAGTCAAGCGAGGAAATATGTCGATCTTTACCTTTGGTCTGCCATTTCTTGAAGGATGGTCTGGGTTGAGCTTACCTTTGCATAGGGTGATGAGAGGGCAGCCATAAAGGAGGCCTGCACTTCGTTGGCACTAATGGTTCTTCCTGCAAAAATCAGATCCTTTGTTGCACATGCATCTGCAGCAAGGATACAGTGAAAACCAAGATCGTAAGCGGCACGTGTGGTGGCATCGATACACATATGGCTCATAGCGCCGCAGATGGTTAAATTTTTTATCTTATGATTTTTTAATATTTCGTGGAGGGCAGTTTTCCGAAAACCATTGGGATAGTGTTTGGTCACGACTTGTTCACCACCAAGAGGTGCGACCATTTCATTTATTTCCACACCGGATGTCCCCGGAATAAAGAAGGTAGCGCCTGCTTCAGGGGATATATGTTGGAGGTGAATAATCAGATGCCCCATGTCTCTGGATTTGTTTAACAGAGCTCTTGCATTCGAGGCTGCCTGTTCGCAACCATTCAACTCCATTTTCCCACCGGGGAAATAATCATTTTGTAAATCTATGAGGAGAAGACAACGAGTATTAATTTAGAACCTCCCATACTGATAAATGCAATTCGTAAATCACTGCCTTTTCACACGATCCCTCAGATCAGGATGTTTAAGCTAGTGATTAAGAATCCATTATACAAGGGTCTCTGTAATATCAGAGGCGATCACGTAGAATTAACTGGTTCCTAATTGGCAATAAAATTAAGTTGGTCAATGTCCACCCTGAAAAACATTCGTATTCATGTCGTTGATGATGATTCCATTACACTTCTTGCTGTAAAATATCTGCTCGAAGAATACAAGGCTGAGGTCAAAACGAGTAGCTCAAGCAAAGATGCCTTACTGGAAATTATTGATGAAAGACCGGATCTGGTCATCCTTGACCTGATGATGCCCGGGCTGGATGGCTTGGATATGTGTCGTCTATTAAGACAGGAACCGGGTCTGAAAGATCTCAAAATTGTTATTTTTTCCGGTAAAACATACGAACACGACCAGCAAAGAGCCATGTCATTTGGGGCTGATGGATATATCACCAAACCTCTCATTGATGAAAATTTTGTCAAAAAGATTATGGAAATTATTGAGGAAAAGGTCGAATTAAGCTATTGGGGTGTGCGTGGGACTTTACCGGTTTCAGGGGAAAAATCGCTCCGATATGGCGGCAACACCATCTGTATATCGATCCAATTCCCAAAAGACAATCTCATGATCCTGGATGCTGGTTCCGGGATCAAACAACTCTCCGACCACCTCATGAGTACTCAGGATTCGGGATTCCATGCCAAGATTCTCATTTCTCACCCTCACTGGGATCATATCAATGCTCTGCCATTTTTTGTGCCTTTGTACGTACAAGGGAATGAATTCGAAATTTTTGGTGCATCTCATGGTGACATCAGTATGCGCGAATTAATTTCGGCTCAAATGGATGGGGTATATTTTCCCATTCGAATCAAAGAATTTGCGGCCAGGACGTATTTCCGTGATCTCAAGGAAGAAGAATTCAAGATCAATGATGTCAATGTTAAAACCATGCTTTTATCCCATCCTGGGACATGCCTGGGATATCGCTTCGAATACAGAGACAGATCCATCTGCTATGTAACCGACAATGAATTATTCCCGGAAGGCACTAAGGAATACAACCCAAACTATTGGGAGAAATTGACTGCTTTTGTGGCTTCCACAGATATTCTAATTACGGATGCGACCTATACCGATGAGGAATACACCAAAAAAATGAAATGGGGACACTCAGCCGTATCTCAGGTAGTAAAACTTGCCCATGCCGCTCAGGTGAAAGAGTTGCACCTCATACATCACGATCCTGATCAAAGTGATGATGATATTGATCAAAAGCTGAAGACAGCTCAAAAATTATTAAAGGAATTGAAGTCCAAAACCAAATGTATCGCCCCGAGAGAGCTACAAAGCTTTCAAGTCCAGTAAATCACCTTACCCAAGCTTAAATACACCTCGATTATTAGCGCAAATAAATGGATCAATGTGAAGCTTAATTCAACAGCTTGACCAATTGCCCATTCTCATCGGCAATAAAAAAGTCTTTATCCTGGATTAACACCCCATAGGCTTGTAAAGGAGGCGAGTAAACCAGATGATCAGCAGGTGGAACCACATCAATGGCACAAATTTTACCTTCATATCTCAGTTCAGGCTTTTCCACATGTGTATGACCAACAATGATATGAGATCCACCATATTGCTCCAGAGCAGTTTCAACATCGGCTTGTGATGCCACTGGACCCCAGCGTTCTTCATCTACATCAAAGTATCCCCGATACCAGAAGGGACCACTTTTACCCCAAATCAGTTTATCCGTATCTGTGAATTCAGGTTTGGGTGTATTTAAAGTTTTCCATGATAATTCATTAATGGCCTCCAGAGAGAACCCACTCTCTACAAGCGCTGGAGATATGCCGGCGTGAACAAATATTTTATCACCAATCTTTTCAATGACATTTTTGGATCGCAACCAGCGACCCAGCTCGGTTCTATCGCTGAATAAGATGGTGTGGTCGATGCCATATTGTTGTTTTGCCAGCTCGGAAAATGCAGAGTATTTGGGTTCAATATAGCGTAGATCACCCCTCAGGTTCATGGCCTCATGATTGCCTAAAAGAATATGTACATATCCCTCGTGTTCGGCGGCTTGTGCTTCCAGACCATAGAGAAACCAGAGCATCTCGGTGACATGATTTCCTCGATCAAAGATATCACCAATAAAAACGAAATGACCCGACCCAAAGCTCCACTCCAGATTTGAGTTGATCACACCATGTTGCTGGAGGAGGTTAACCAGGGTATTAAAATTGCCTTCGATATCAGAAACGGCAAAAATCGTCTCAGCAACATGATACACACTCGGCTCCGACTTAATTTGATTCTTCAGTTTGACGTTGAAAGTCCTAGGGAGATATCCGGATTTATTTACTACGATTTCAGACAAACCTGCTCGATCAAACTGCTTACTTGTCAAGGACATCTCGCCGTTCAGTTCGACACTTTGTAAGATCATGACACTATCTTTGTCATATACCAGATGGGGACCTTCCACAAAATTTGATGAACGGGCACCCTGTTTTGGATATTCGGTCGTGGATTCTTCAACTATTTCTGTCGCACAGCTCCAGACACTCATCCCGAAGACAAGCGATACCACTACCATCACCAGAATACGCAATTGCATTCTCAATTTATTCATTTTTTTTCCTATTTCAAACATGAGTATGATAATAAACTTGAGTACTGGAGCATCATAATGAAAACGCAATCCATCTGGGCATGAAATCCATTATGCGGTAGAAGTGGTCCAGCGCGCACGAAAATTCGAGGACTGTTGAGGGTTATTCGTCCCGGAGAACCGCGTCCTGGTCCAGGGTTCGGTCAAACTCCAATATGTCACCTTTTTCACAGGTAATCTTGTATACTTTATTATTCGGACTCCCATAATAGATATATGAAGAATCTGAGAAATACTTGCCTGTCAATTCACCGGGTCTAATACTATTCCAGATCGCTCCGATCACATAGCTTGCAGGATTTTGCCTAGGGTTGCGACCATACTCTGCTTCATAGATATCGATTTGATTCCTGATGCTTCCCAGAGCTGCATCGGCCTCTGCTCGCTTTGCCTTTTGGACGTTATTGCTATAAACGGGTACTGCCACCGCAGCTAGAATACCAATAATTATTATAACGATCATTAACTCAACCAGCGAAAATCCAAAATGATATCTATTGTGACACAAAGCCAGGGTAATATCCTTTTTTTAAGATCAATATTTCTAAGGTATTATGCAATATATATACCATTTCCCTAATGATTATCTATCATCATTATTATCAATGATATAAATGAATTTTCTATTCGGCTTTGCTGAAGCTATAGTCAGAGATTATTGACGTCAATATGGCAAGATAGCCATCAAAACGTGACACTAAAAAAAATAAGCTCCACACTATCTTAGAAGTATGGAGCTTTAATTTAGAAAAATATATCTAATAACTGGGTTAATAGTCCCCTATCGAAGATACACCATTTTGATAACCTGGGAGTAGCTTCCAGCCTGGATTCTGGCAAAGTAAACCCCCGTACTCACCGGTGATCCGTCCTGTTTGGTTCCATTCCACTCCAGACTATACCAACCGGCACCCTGAGAGCTGTTCAGCAGAGTATTTATCTCCCGGCCAGTAATATCATAAACATTTAAACTAACAAAACTCTCTTCGGGCAGAGCATAGCGAATTATTGTTGTCGGATTAAATGGATTTGGGAAATTTTGCTCAAGTGCATACTCCCCGGGTAAATTCGACAAATGCCCATCCCTGGAGCCAGCAATGGCGCTTGGGTCAGCCAGGAGGTCCAGGCGGATATCTACAACACCCAGGATCACCGATTCCAGCTCCACATTCACAGTTGTTGAATATGAACCCGGGTCCATACCCTCTGTATCGATAACAAACTCCAGGTCAAGATCGCCATCTCCGGGGACTGTAGTATTAAGATTTGTGAAGGTCAACCAGGGGGTTGGAATTGTGCTGGAGGGTCGCCCATTCAATTGGATTCCTCCCTCGAAAACGCCAGAATTTAGATACAGCACAAGGGCACCATCCTTGATGGTAATATCGTCAATAATTATTCCAACATCATTTGCCCCGCCATCTGAGGCAAAACCAAAACGAATGATCACTTCGTCCGAGGAATAGCTGCTAAGATCGAATTGTGCTGCTACAGTTCTTATGCTGCTCCCAGCCCATCCTGGAGTTCCCTGCATGTCCCAATATTCACCCCAGGCGTAGAGATTTCTACAGGTATAAGCCGGGGTAAGGGGTTCGATGACACTAAATGTTTCACCTCGATCTGTGGATATCCACACATTCGCACCATCCCAACCATCATAGGGGGCTTCAGCACCAGCGGGATCTTCAATGGACCATTTGGTCCTGAATGTCAACTCAGGATTCGTGGTGGAATTCAAGTCAATCGGTGGGAGATCCAAATATTGGATGGTTTCATCAATGTAGCCACCTGTTCCTGCATCCCCACACCACCAGGATGTCCCATCAATCACATTGGAATTTGATACATGCCATAGGAGGGAATTGGGATTTACTATTCTTGATGCCGGTGTGATCTGGACTGACGATGCAGCAGAATTGGTGATTGTAACAGAATTGGTATCCATATCCCCAACATACACTTCAAAATTTAATTTCGACGCGCTAAGCGATAAAGAGTTCATTGTTAAATCGAGCTTGATAGAATCACTTGTGACAATATTCGCATCCTGGGGGTCCATCACCAACCATAGTGCTGATTTCTCAGTGTTGGCAGCTGCAGAGATGTTCACCTGGTAGGTTCCGACGGAGGTGAAGTCATCTGCCAAAATGGGCTCCTGAATAGTGGGGGCAGCGATCAGAACATCCGGATCGCTTGATTTGAGCGTGAACGCAGTATTCGCATCCCCACTTAGCTGGGAATAATTGCGCAGAACAAAATCAATATCAAGACTCTCTCCCGGTTTCATGATAATATCCTCATCTGAGGGAATGCTTAAATTCACATCCCACAGAGCCAATTTAAGCTCATTGGGTACGCTAACATTCTCTTCAGTAAGTGCCCTATACGCGTTAATTCGACCTGTTCCCAACCAGTTCGTATACATAGCATTCTGGGGACTAATATCATCAGCCGTGCCAAGCACCTGATTGATAATTTGCTCATTACTCCAATCAGGATGATATGATTTTACCAGGGCAAACATCCCAGCTGCCAGAGGGGAAGCCATGGATGTCCCTGAATACCAGTCGTAGCCAGTACCATAGGGGACAGTACTAATTAGACCAGGCTCATGATTGCCACCCGGTGCCGAAATATCCACCCACCAGCCAAATGTTGAATACCATGCCTTTTCATCTGTCCTGCTTACAGAAGCAACACTGATAACACCGGGAAAACTGGCAGGGTATGCTTCGAGATACCCAACCATTCCACCATTACCATCATCGTCATTCCCGGCAGATGAAAGGAAGATTGAGCCGACAGAATCGATATAGCTAATAACATCTGCGGCACCTTGAGAGTATCCCCCTCCACCCCAACTGGCATTAATGATATCTGCCCCATTATCTGCCAGATAGATCAAGCCCTGGTAGCCATTATATATACCATCCCCTCCTTCTTCCTCATAACTATGAGATGTGCTTAAAATCTTTACATTCCAGCTTATAGAAGAAATACCCGTCTGATTATTGGTCACACCAGCGGCAAGGCCAGCAACGTGCGAACCATGACCGCGAGTGATGGGATCCATGGGATCGTTATTTTCAGTACCCAGGGCATCTGCCATAAAATTCCAACCGATGAGGTCATCGGGATATCCGTTACCATCATCGTCCTCACCATTCAAATCACCAGAATCGAGAGTCCATTCGCTCCCATCCCATTCTATGGTTCTACCATCTCCATCAAAATCTTCACCCAAATTATTATAGATGTTGGCGGCCAGATCGGGATGCTTCCAATCCACACCGGAGTCACTAATACCAATGACAATCACTGAATCTCCGTTCTCTCCTTTATGTTTGTCCCAGGCTGCCTCTGCCTGGATCTGAGGTAAATGATACATAGTAGAGTAGCTTATATCATTAGGCACAGCATGAGTATACATGATTGGGACCCGCTCGGCGTATTCCACATTCGGATCCTGATTCAGGATCTTCACCATGCGCTGGGCAGAGTTATTGTCCGGTACTTCCAGGGTAAATATTCGAGTAAGATCGGGTAAATCACCGCGATCTGGATGCAATTTGGGGTTAAAGGAGCGTCGGATGCTGCGAACATCCAGATTTGCCAGTTTTTGATCCAGGCTGGGGACACTAAAGCTATTAAATTTGCTTAGACTGCTTTGCATGGGCACTTGTGCTTTTACTTTTACCCAGACCTGTCTGGATTCCCAAAGGGGTCTTCCCTTGCTATCCACCTCCAAGCCGCTTGGTATGTTGCTCGCTCCAGCTGCCAACTGAGTGGAAACAAGCAGCATTGATATAATGATTGATCTTAGAGTCCGTATATTTTTCAAAATAGGCTTACCTTTTATTTAATTTTAAAGAGTCTACAATATTTACGAAGAATTATCACGAGTCAAGTGATGTATTGCACACAGACTGTGTACAATACTGTGAAATATTCGGATTAAATAAATGTATTTATTTAATCGCTGGCCAACGCTTCAATGATCTTCGAACAACCCGAGTTCTGCAAATATTCCGCATGATCTTCGATACCCTCGAACTTTCGACCAACAATATATGCACATTCAAATTCGTAGTCAGAGGCTTTCAGGAATTTTTCCACCATTGTCTCAAACCTGGCCCCGAATTTATCATCTTTCCACAGATCCAGTTCAGGATCTTCCCCTTTCATCTTCATGGCTTCCAACCAGGCTGCTGTACCCAGGGCACCACAGGCTTCCCCACACAATCCAATACCACCTGCAAGTCCAGCTGCCATGGTCTGGTGCTTTTCAGAAGCACCCATCTTCTTAGCCAATAGGGCTGTACAAGAAAGAGGTGCTTCGGGAACGTTACCCCGATCTTCTTCGAGCTCTGCCTTGATCGCATCGTAAGCCAGGGGTGCATAATGGCTGGCCATCCTAAAACAGCCAATGCTCCCACCCTTCAGCAGAAAATATTTTACCATATCCATACCTGTTGAATCTTTGTCCAGACTGGTGATCTCATGGCAATTGACTTCACCACTGCCACCACGAAAAATATCTACCAGTTTCTCGGAAACTCTGAGGGTTCTGGACTCTGCTTCCGGACCAGCCCCTATTTGCTGGTGGATGCGGGCACCAGCTGCCAATGCAGCACCCCAGATCTGTCCACATTGATAGCCATATTGCCTGAGCCCGCCGACAAAGGGCAGCGTGGCTGCTTCTTCAAGCTCCAGGGAATTGTTAAACGCACGACCCAGTACGTGGATCAGAGCTTCTGCTCAGCCACCTTTTGATAGAAAGGCGCTGGTGGTTTTCAGGGCTTTTTTTAATTCTTTCGGTCTAGACATGGTATCCTCTTACAGCAATTTTTTTCAATCATTGATTGCTAGCAAGATAAACAGAATCCCGAGGATATTGACAGTGAAACCATATATTAAGTTTATGACTCCGCTGGCAGACAGTCTTCATTCTTTGATATTGGGAATGCTCTTATTCAAACCTATTTTGCTCACAATAGGAGTGGCAAACTGAAGACGATTAAAGAAATAAATGGTAGGGTTGAGCACAATACAGTTCCTGAGCGTCCAGCTTCACAGGAAGGCAATTTTTATCCCCAGAAGGAATCTAAAAATTTACCTCCAGGGATGAATCCCCGGATCCAAAGATTACGGAAACTCAGTTTTGAAGCCGAACCAAGCCTGAGCATCGAAAGAGCGCTGCATCAGACAGCCTATTATAAAGAATATTACGGGAAACATTCCGTTCCCGTCTTTAGAGCCCTCACCTTTTATGATCACTGTCAAAAAAAGGCACTTTATCTGGGTGATGATGAGCTCATCGTTGGGGAACGAGGTCCAGCCCCAAAATCAGTACCAACTTTTCCTGAACTGACCTGCCACAGTGTGGAAGATTTTCAGGTCCTGAATACCCGGGAAAAACAACCTTACACCATTAGTCAGGATGATATTGACATCTACGCCCGGGAAGTTATTCCGTTCTGGAAGGGCCGAACCCAGAGAGAACGCATTTTCTCCCATGTACCTGAAGCCTGGCGAAACGCATACGAGGCAGGTGTCTTCACAGAGTTTATGGAACAGCGTGCTCCTGGACATACCGCTCTGGATGGAAAAATCTATGAAAGAGGACTGCTCGATTTCAAACAGGAGATCGCCAAGCACCTTCAGAGCCTAGACTATTTAAATGACCCAGAAGCAAATGACAAGGCTGAGCAACTCACCGCCATGGATATTTCTTGCGATGCTGTCATCCTCTTCGCAAATCGACATGCAGATCTGGCAGAGGAAAAAGCCCACTCTGAAAAGGATCCCCAACGCAAAACTGAATTGTTAAAAATCGCAGAGGTCTGTCGCTGGGTTCCCGCCCATGCTCCCCGCAATTTCTGGGAAGCCCTTCAGATGTATTGGTTTGTGCATCTCGGGACGATCACTGAGCTCAACGGCTGGGATGCCATGAACCCAGGACATTATGATCAGCACCTCACTCCCTTCTATGAAAAAGAGCTGGCTGAGGGCAGCCTGAATCGCGAGCAAGCCAAAGAACTCCTGTGTTGTGCCTGGATAAAGATCAATAATCAAACTGCTCCTCCAAAAGTGGGTATCACCGCCAGGGAAAGTGGCACCTACAATGATTTTACGAACATTAATATCGGCGGATTAAAACCAGATGGGTCCGATGGCGTGAGTGAGGTTTCATATCTCATGCTCGAAGTGATCGAGGAGTTGCATCTCCTTCAGCCTGGAACCTCTGTGCATATCAGTGAAAAAACACCAGATAGTTTTCTGCATGCTGCTTCAAAGGTGATCCGGCAGGGGCATGGCTACCCGTCAATTTTCAATCCTGAAACCTATATCCAGGAAATGGTGAATATGGGGAAATCCCTCAGAGATGCTCGTGAGGGTGGCTGCAGTGGTTGTATCGAGGTTGGCGCATTTGGGAAAGAGGCATTTCTCCTCACAGGATATTTAAATGTCCCCAAGATCCTGGAGATCACCCTGAATAACGGTGTTGATCCTGTCACTGGGAAAATTGCTGGTATTCAAACTGGAGATCCACGTGATTTTGATTCCTATGAAGAGGTGTATTCAGCGTTTCTAAAGCAGCTCAACTTTATTGTCGATCAAAAAATTAGGGTCAGCAATTATATCGACACCATGTTCGCAAAATATGCTCCTGCACCTTTTTTGTCCGTGCTCATTGACGACTGCATTGCCAAGGGACGCGATTACTACGATGGAGGACCTCGTTACAATACCAACTATATCCAGTGTACCGGCCTGGGAACTGTGACGGATAGTCTATCAAGCATTAAAAGACATGTTTTTGAGAAAAAATCCCTTCGTCTTGAACAACTGCTTCAGGCAGTTGCAAAAAACTTTCAGGGAGAAGAAAAACTCCGGCAAACCATTGTCAACCGGACCCCATTTTTTGGAAATGATGATGATTATGCCGATTCGATCGCCCTCCAGGTTTATGAGGATCTACTAGCAGCCATTGACGGAAAGCCCAACACAAAAGGTGAAACGTTTCACCTGAATATGCTCTCAACCACCTGTCATATCTATTTTGGGAAAGTCCTGGGTGCCACACCCAATGGTCGTCTGGCAGGGAAGTCAATATCTGATGGGACTTCACCCTCCCATGGCTGTGATATCAAGGGTCCCTCTGCTGTGATACGTTCATTGACCAAATTAGATCACACCCGATCTGGGGGAACACTCCTGAATCAGCGCTTTCTCCCCAGCTTGCTAAAGCGTGACAAGGACATTGAGAAGTTGGGTAATCTGGTCAGGACCTATTTCAAGCTTGGGGGTCATCACATCCAATTCAATGTGGTGGATACTGCCACGCTGCGAGCAGCGCAGAAAGCACCCGAAGACTACAAGGATCTCCTGGTTAGAATGGCGGGCTATAGCGATTATTTTAACGATATGAACGAAGATCTTCAGCAGGAAGTCATCGATCGTACCGAAAATGAATCCTTCTAGGTTTATAAATAGATCTGAGTCTCAGGATTGAATTCCAGTTTAATTTTCGACATTAAACGCTACGCCATCAATGATGGTCCCGGTGTACGTGTCACAGTATTTTTTAAAGGTTGTCCGCTCCATTGCGAATGGTGCCATAACCCAGAGAGCACCTCCCCGCAAAAACAAAAATTGTATACCAGCGATAAGTGTATTGGCTGTGGTGATTGTGTAGAAGCATGTGAGCAAGGGGCCATCACGCTTACACCAAATGGAATTGTTACAAATAGAGAGCTCTGCATCTTAAGTGGTGATTGCGCTGAAGCCTGCCCCACCAAGGCTACAGAAATGTCCGGTGAACGCTTAAGTGTGGAAGATGTCATGAAGGTGATCCTGAGAGATAAACCACTTTTGGATCAATCTTCAGGTGGCGTAACCTTTTCCGGGGGTGAGCCGCTTATGCATCCTGAACAACTTATTTCTCTACTGGATGATTGTGGAGCGGTGGGGATTCATCGCTGCGTTGATACAAGTGGGTATGCAAGTGAGGCATTGCTTCTCGATGTAGCAAAAAGAACCGAAATGTTTCTATATGATTTGAAATTCATTGATTCTGATAAACACAGACAATTTACAGGCATGCCAAACGAAAATATCCTGAAGAACCTGGTGCTGCTGGCAGAAAGTGGAGCGGAAATCGTCATCCGAATCCCATTAATTCGAGATATTAATGATGATGATGACAATATCAGCCAGACCGCTGAGTTTATCAAAGGGCTGCCCGGTGAGACTAGGTCGGTCAATCTGCTTCCCTTCCACAATTCAGCGTTGAAAAAACATGAGAAGCTCGGTCAGGTTTATGACTCAAGCTTATTTGGTGAACCCTCCTCGCAGCGGCAGGAAGAAATTATTACTATTTTTGAAACTTTTGGAATCCAGGCATCCATTGGCGGATAGCCAGCTTAATAGAAATTGATTAAATTTCAAGCCCCCTCTATAGAGTGGCTTTAGAAAATCGTTATAATACTATTTGCTCATGGTGTATTCGTAGCATGCGGATTCAAACCAGTCATTTCCGGCGGTCCCACATTCAGTTTCAGTCATATCCACATCATTGCCATCAGTATCTTCACAATACGCATCTTCAGAGCCAATAAATTTCAGAGTCTTGTTGTCATTAGACAGGGTATAACTCGCACATTCCCCATCGATGCAGATTTCATCATCTGTGGCAGTCCAGGCCATAGTTTCCGTATCGGGCATTCCGAACACTGTGGCGGTCAGATCCACTGTGCCATCAGTTTTAAAAACAAATTTCATTGTGATGCCAAAAGCCTGTGCAAAAGCCCATTCAGAATAATCCAGTGCCCCTGAACAATTCTCATCGGCAAAAACCCCCATATTGGAGACTGTCCATGTCCCCGTCAGGATTTCACTGATGGTAGGATCTTCGGCATCCTCTTCACATCCCATGAAAACCAGCAGTAACGGTAGTATGAGCATTAGTTTTTTCATTAGATTCCCTTTTTCTGTTCGGTTTAGGGGGAGCCTGATCTCGTATTAAAAAATCACTGCACCACCCAATTATAATTAAATTATTATAAATTTCTTTTTGCTGAAGAGTATAACTGCACTGCTTTAAATCAGTGAGTTTTTATTGATTAGGTACCAGGCATCTCTCCTAGGTGTGGTCAAATAATCCCGTCCTAAACAAATTGATCGTCAACAAAGGTAGTTAATACTAACAAGTATGCAAATTAATTGCCGTTCCAACAAATAAACCGAGCTCATTGATTTCTTGGAAGGTGCCACATCCAGTAGCAGCCTCAAAGACACACGCACAAATTATATTAGTGAATTTCCTTGAACATGGGATGGGAAATATTCCAAAATATCCAGCCTGAAAAAATACGGAGTTTTATAGAACGTTTTGGAAGAGCTGTTGAGCAGGGCTTCCAAAACTCTATCATTCGGTTTTCTTGGTGCTTATCGCAAATACACCATCTTGATCACTTCGGAATATTTCCCGGTCTGGATCCTGGCGAAGTAGACGCCGGTTCCAACAGGACTACCATCCCGTGCAAATCCGTTCCACTGCAGAGTATACCATCCAGCCGCTTGAGACGCATCAGCGATAGTTTTCACCTCACGCCCATTAATATCATAAATAATGAGGGTCACCCGGGCGTCTTCCGGTAATCCATAGCGGATGGTCGTGCTTGGATTGAAGGGATTGGGGTAATTTTTCTCCAAAGTATATTCCTCAGGTAGTTGCTCCTCAAACATTGAAAGAACCACACCCCGGATGGCTGCTGATCCCGGACTTTCATTGTCGTGGATATCCACGGCGCTGATACGATAAAACCAGCGACCCACTTCATCACGATTGTCTGTGTAAAAGTTATCAATGGTTTCACTGATCATCAACGAATCCGCAAGTTCAAAGTCCCTCTGCGTATGTCGATATACTCTAAAGATCTTAAAATCAGCTTCCGTAGGGGGACGCCAGTCCAGTTTGATCTTTGGACCGGAAGCCGTGGCATACAGGCCACCCGGTATGGCCGGTGCAATATTGTCAACGGAATATCCGCTGGCGGGCAGACTCTGGAAGTTGCCCATTTCAGTAACCGCTAAAACTCGAAATCTGGTCAGCCCCGATTGACTCGCTGAGGAATCCATGAGAGTCCGCACTTCGGTGACATACTCAGAAAATCCTGTACCATCAATGGCATGTAGGCTGACCCACTCAGCTCCATCCTTCCGAGAGATGGTATATGAAGCAGATTCTCCCTCATCAAAATGGGATTTCGTGAACCTTACTTTGGCCCAACCTCCTTGATCATCCGGTATATCTTCAATCACGGTAATACGAGGCTTATAACTGGCAGGCTCACCTTCAGGCCACGGTGCGTCCAGCCAAAGGGAATAATTCACAATACCTAAAGTGTCCACATCGAAATGATCATAAATGCGTGAAATGTCATGAAGCTTAGGACTATCTGACATTTCATCCGTGGTGGCTGAACCCCAATAGTTATATTTTGCATTTATTGGGAAGGGTGAATCATTCCGGAAGCCATGGATGTTATTGTTATACACTTGAATATCTACAGAGTAGGATGAATTTATAATCACACTGCTATTTGTATCAAGCATGGTGTTAAATCGTACTATCGCAATCGCATTATTCGCAATCCCAATATCACCAGCAGCAACCGTATTATTTTCAATGGTGGCAATATGCGGATCTGTTCCAATATCCCATATTCCAGACCCGAAATAATTATTGCTAATTGTCATTTCACCAGGGCCCGAAGCCAAATATGGGTATGCACCATTTCTAAAAGTACAGTTCGTAATGTCAACAACACGAAAGGGATGCAATTGTCCCCCATCTTCAAATACGCAATGGTCTATTGTATCTTTCTCCCCAGAGTTCCAACGGATCATTGACCAATCTGTTCGTCCAGGGCTGGGTTCGCGAGATCTAAATACGATTTTATTCTCACTTGTGCCCCTGGCATGAAGTTGACCATTACTAATAACTATTTCCGATCGGGTCGTATCCCATCCAGCTACTTGATCATCCCTCACTGGTTCAAAAAGCACTTCTACACCCGGCTCAATGGTCAGAGTTGCATAGTTCTCGATCACTACATCTCCTGAGATCAAATATGGACTTCGAGCCCTGGTCCAGAGTGTATCCTGCGTTATCGTAGCTCCAGTGATATATGTAGTATCGGGATAAGACAGCTGGTTTTCATAGGCGCCCATGTCAGGATTTGTCCCAGTTGGGGAAGGTCTACTATTTCCTTCAATATCCGTCGCAGGAGCACCCATTGAATTTCCTCTGTCTATACAGGGGGATTGATCACTCAGGTGAAAATCCTCAGTGTCCAGGTCAACAAACAGTGGATTTTTGTTAATATTGTCTTTTCCCCAGTCGATACTCACATCTCCTGTCGTTTCGATACCTTCTCGACCACCCTGGATGTCGCAGTACTCTATCCTAAGAGAAACAGGTCGATAGGACCCATTCAAGCTAAACGGACGAGTATTGTTCCATATGATGGTATTTATGAGCTCCATTGAGCCACCATCATTGGCACATGTAACACCGTGACTATTTCCGGTAATGGTAGAATTGATTATTTTTGTATTCCCATTCGAATAGGTTTGTACTCCTGCGTACCCATTATTGTTAAGGAGGGAATTGATGATGGTGAGTTCAGCGGTGGAGGAGATTCCTACGTTGGAGCAATTCTCTACTGTCATTCTAGATAAAGTCAGGGTATCAGATTGTACTAGCACTCCTGTACCACCCGTTGTGTTTTCTGAATTCAGCATATATGGTAGTGCTCCGCTCACATAAATATCCTCAAGTGTGAGCTGAGCAGTTTGACTTTGGATCTCCAAAACACCACGGTAACTGGCATTGTCAATGAGGGTGAGATTATGGATGTTTGCTTTTGACCGACTTATGTAAAGCCCACCCCCAGCATAGGCAGAATTATCACGTAAGATGAGGTGGTGGATTGTTGGTTCAGCGTATAAACATTTAATACCCCCACCATAAGCTTGATCTCCCGAATTCCATCCTCCGTTAATGATGCTAAATCCTGTGAATTCACAACTCGAATACACTCCGGGGCCAAAGACTACTGCGCTTCCGCTTCGGTTGCCGTCGATGATAGTTTGAGAAATATAGGATGTGTCTCCAGTCGTTAGATACATCGACCCCAGGACTATATTCTTATGCTCAAAATTAAGATTTTCAACATAGGTTCCAGGATTTACCAATACAGTATCACCTTCCTCAGAATAATCTATGGCGGTTTGAATCGTTGCAAGTGGAGCCGATTGGAGACCCACACCAGCATCATCCCCGTCCGTGGCCACATGTATAAAGGAGTTATGAATTGGTGTGCCCAAGATACTTTCGTATGCTCCCATATCTGGATTTGTACCCACTGGAACTGGACGATTATTGCCATCCAGATCAGAATCGGGTGTATCAGTTGTTGAACCAGCTCCTATACAGGGTGAGAAATCTGTTAAATGAAAATCTTGCTCGGCTGCATCAACAAAAAGTGGGTTAAATTCAATATTGCCCGTCCCTGACCAGCCTCCTTCAAGACAACTCGTGCTAGTAGCAACAGCACCTGAGCTGATCACAATGGAAGAGTCAGTATTACCCCAGACTATGGAGTTTTTGAGCTGCGCATTGGCTCCTGTGCCTTCTGAAAGGGGGAAGCTGCTAATGCCACTACCTGTATTGTTTACGATAGATGAGAATTGAATTATTGGATTTGCCTCCGCTTGAAGCCATACTGCCCCATAATTCTTGCTCCCACTATTATTGCTAACAAGGATATTCGTAATTGTCGGCGCACTAAAACCGATTCTCAGGCCACTTCCGGATCCAGTATTGTTCTGAATAATCGAATTGCTGAGGGTCAGGTCAGAATCTATTTCCAAACCACCACCATAATTGGCGCTGTTACCTGTTACAGTTAAATGATTCAGTTGGGGATCACCTTCATAAATATGGCCGCCACCACCAATGCCACCAGCTGAATTATTTCTGATAATTAAATTGTCCACATGTGAGTTGCTGCTACTCAACCAGAATCCACCACCGTAATAAGCACTGTTATTCTGGATGATGAGATGAGAGAGTCGTGGATCAGCGTACCTGCAAAATATTCCACCACCATATGTATCATTGAAGCCAGAAATATTTGATCCACCCAAACCGTTCTGGATGGTAAAGCCCGTAAGTAAAGCAGTACTATCTTCATCGTTGTGAAAGATGACCACCGTGCCATCCTGATTCCCATCAACAATGGTCTGAGAAATATAGGAGGTATCTCCTGTTGTTAGATACAGTGATCCCAATACGATATTCTTTCCATTGAAATTGATGTTCTCTACATAGGTGCCAGGATGAACCAGGACCGTGTCACCATCAATTGATGAATCAATTGCTGTTTGGATACTTGGCCAGTCTCCAGGAACATGGAATGTGGTTGGCCGCACACTGGGTAATGGCCATCCACCAACACGATAAAGTGAGTCAATTTCAGCGCTAAAAACCTGCCTCTGATGCACAATGATATCGTCAATCACACCGTTGAAGGCGTTACCACCAAAACTTTCGGAATTTAATCCAAATGTGATATCGTTCTTATTGGCTGGCTGGAAAATTGCTACTCCCCACTGCCCAACAGATACCCCATTGTGCCACACTTCCAAAGTGGCACCATCATATGTGACGAGTACATGGGAGTATTCGCCGCTAACTACTGTTTCATAAATCTGATAGGCATCAGTTATGGCGGAAGTATTGACCCTGACACCCAGATCATCATCAGCGAGGAAAATTCTGATCCCGCCTGAACCAGTTTCGTATTCATCGTATAAGTATGTGAATCCACTCATAGCTGCTGGCTTCATCCAAAAAGATATGCTGAATGGCGAGCCCGCAGACGGTATAGCCAGAGACTTGATACCAGGCAGAGTGATTTTATCATCTACGCCATCGAATAGGTAAGCTTGATCTGGATTACCAAATCGATCCGTGGTTAGTATAGCACCAGTAGCTAAGCCATCATTCCCGTTCCCACTTTCATCCGAAGCGTCTCCATTGAAGGGGTAGTAGGCAATCGGACCCCAACTGGGTTCGAGCAGAGCCACCTCTACCCAATCGATCTCACCATAGAGATATTCAAAATTATAATCCGTGGGATTGCCAATATAGAAATAGTTGAATTCACCGAGCAGAGACTCACATGAATTGCTAGCTGTGTAGATCTGAGTATTCGTATCATCATAAAGGCTCATGGTCCAGGTGTCATCAGAAACAACGATCTCACCAATGTACCAGGCATTCTCCGTGAGGTTCTTGAACCCATCATAACCTGCCAGCCAATCATCCCCCTCAGAGATGGCATGCGTACCGCCCCCAATATCTCTCCAGTAGCCAGACATATGATATTCCCCATAGCTGCTGCCCGCAGTATTTGATGGTCTCATGAGGATACTATTTTCAAAAAGGGAGTTGCTGTCATGCATATCATAAATGGTGTCGGTCAGACCGATATTAACAAAACAATTGGCACTATGATCGGTCATCTTGAATCTTGTTCGTACTCTGAATTGCTTGCCCTCTATAAGGATTGGATAATAGAGGTGCTGGATATCGCCCTTCCTGGATGCGAAGTACAGTGTACTATCTGTCAGGTAGAATTCTTCAGGATCCGTATTGGTCCAGCCGTCCAGATTGTCAAAGTCCCAGAAAAACTCTGTTGTGTAATTCTGTGTTTGTCCAAGTGCAATGTTGACAACGAGAAGAGCAATAATACCGGATATGATTTTCTTCATAAGACGCCCCTAATCTGAACCCACTTTTAAATATTTGGGGAGCAATATAGGGGACTAACTAAAACGCACAAGTTGGTGATATTATTTGTCATATATCGATGTGATCCACATCAGGATAGTCACTTGCCAGGGATTCAACACTATCTCAGCTACATTACATGAGAGGATAATCCCATTATCCGAAAGATTTCTTATATTGTGCTGTGGACCGGACTGGTTGACCTGCTTCTTTTTAGGGCTACAGTCGCTTTACTTCGCCATTGTCTACTGGAGCATGACTCCCTTTCGAGCAATTTGGCGGCTAATCAGTCTGTTATTCGTGTTTCCCTCATGGTTTGAGATGAGATTTTCCTCAACCCTCATAATAATTACTTTGCAATGCGCGTTTTGCGCGTTATAGTGTACGGTGGAAAAGTTAAATATTAAGCTGATGAAGGATTTGTAAAATGAAAAAAGTACTGTTATTCTCAATCTTGCTGGTCATCGGGCTTGCTGGATCTCAAATACTGCCGGGATTGATCGGCACCAGCTATGGGATGGTTTCAGAGGTTATTTCTGTAGTTACCCTCATTGGACTTGCCTTCATCATGATTCACGTCGGGTATGAATTCGAGTTGGATAAATCCAGGCTAGGTAGCTATGGCTGGGATTATGTGGTGGCTATGACCGCAGCAGCGTTTCCCTGGATCTTTGTCACCCTCTATTTCGTATTTTTTCTGGTTCCATCAGGCGAAATAACCTGGGAAAACTGGAAAGAAGCATCGGTCATTTCAAGATTTGCTGCCCCAACCTCCGCCGGGGTTCTCTTCTCCATGTTAGCCGCTGCCGGACTCTCCTCCACCTGGGTATTTCGCAAAGCCCGCGTTCTGGCCATCTTTGATGATCTGGATACGGTATTGTTGATGATTCCATTGAGCATTCTCATGGTTGGTGCGGCCTGGCAAATGGGGCTTGTCGTGCTTCTTATGCTAGTCCTGGTGGTCCTGGCCTATGTTTTTCTGCACCGCTGGTCTATTCCTGTCACCTGGCCCTGGGTGATGAGCTATGCAGTACTTATCGTCGCTGTTTCTGAGGCCATCTATATCGCCAGTAAACTCATTGATAAACAGATACCCATACACATTGAGATATTGCTGCCTGCCTTTGTCCTGGGTACCATCATGAAACGCCCTGAAGGAGCCGATCCTCACCTGGATGATTCCCGGGAGGGTCATCTGGAAGGACCTGAGGACCCCTCAGAGCAACGGGCATCCAGTATCATCTCTGCCGGTTTTATCTTCCTGGTAGGGCTGAACATGCCCCAGGTGATTGGTACTTCCGCCATAGCTGACGGACCCCAACTGAGTTCCGGCATGATTACCTTCCACGTCATTGTTGTTACGATCATATCAAATATTGGAAAAATGTTCCCCGCCTTTGTATACAAGAATGAAGCTCATTGGAAAGAAAGATTAGCCCTGGCCATTGGTATGTGGCCCAGGGGTGAAGTTGGAGCAGGCATACTGGTTCTAGCCCTTGGCTATGGCATTGGTGGTGATATGATGACGGTGGCTGCCCTTAGCCTGGTGGTCAACTTGTTGCTCACGGGTGTATTCATCTGGATGGTGAAAGCCCTGATCAGTTCTGTGCCAAAACATATTAACTCTAACTAGATCGAGAATTTTATGCGTGTATACCTTGTCCTGATAATAATAATCCTGAGTGGGAGTAAACTTATGGCCCTTGAAGAAGCAAAATATGAGCTTGTCTTGAAGGATGGCAATTTCGAAATACGTGAGTATCAATCCTACCTCTTGGCTGAGGTCAGGTTGGAGGGCAATATGGAGAATGTGGGGAGTCAAGCATTTAGACCCCTATTCTCCTATATCACCGGTGCCAATAAATCTCAAACAAAGATTGCCATGACAGCGCCTGTCTCACAGGAATCAGGAAGTGAGACAATCAAAATGACCACCCCTGTCTCACAGGAAAGAGATAAGGATCAGTGGCTCGTTAGTTTTATGATGCCAGCAACTTATACACTTGAGACTATCCCTTTACCTGAAGATCCCAGGGTGACCATTCGCATGGTTCCGGCACGACAAATGGCCGTGATCCGATATTCCGGGTTTTGGAGTGAGTCGAACTATATGCAACATAAAACCAAACTGGAAACCTGGTTAAGCACTCAAAAACTCACGACTGCTGGGGATCCGATCCTGGCACGCTTCAACGCTCCCTTTACACCCTGGTTTTTGCGACGAAATGAGATCCAGATTCCATTAACAACATTGAGCACACCATAAGACATAAGGGGTCGGAGAAGTGGGTATTTATCAACTGAAACGGGAGCAAATCATTCATGGTTCTTTGGATGAGGTCTGGGAATTTATTTCTGATCCGCGGAACCTGAAACGGATCACCCCTGATTCTATGGGCTTTCAGGTCACCACTAAGGATTTGCCAGACAAAATGTATTCAGGGATGATCATCACATATCGAGTGTCCCCTCTACTTGGTATTCCAACGATCTGGGTGACTGAAATAACCCACGTCGAAGAGAAAAAATATTTTGTGGATGAACAAAGGGTGGGGCCCTATAAAATGTGGCATCACCAGCATTTTTTAGAGTCTGTGGACAAAGGGGTAAAAATGACGGATATCATCAGCTATCGACCTCCATTTGCCATAATTGGTACTATTGCAAACCAATTGATTATCAAGAGAAAACTCAAAGAGATTTTTGATCACCGATCAGAGGCCTTAAGCTCAATTTTCCCTGGATAAGGACTTGAACGAGTGTCCGTCACCAAAAAGTCACCATTTTGATAGCTTTGTAGACATAGTCTGTATAAACGCAGGGAGATAATATTGACAAAGCTAATCCTGACAAATAAATCACAATTATCCTGTGGTCGATAAAATGAAAAATGCCTCATATGAGGCATTTTTCATTTGTTATTTAGAGGTGGATTATTTCAGAACGAAGTCATATCCCACCAATTGAGATCCAGAGCTGAGGTCAGTTGAAGTATAACTCGTATCCGATTCAAGTTCAAAAGCCATGGCCGAAAGATCGTAACTTCCTTGCAGCAAGACAAACTTGTAAGATCCGGCAGTATTGCTAATGGTGGTGGTCGTGTCAGTACCTGAGATAGCCTGAACAACAACATCCTCCATTCCAGTGCCAAGGGAATCAGAGACTGTTCCCGCAATGGTCCCTGAAAGCACGCTTTTAAAAACCTTAAAGGTCGGTCTCATGCTATAGCGATCCTGATTAGGATGTTTATTTATGGATTTTGAAGCATCAAAATCCAGATAGATCTCAATGATCTCATCTTCTACGACGGAGAAATGAAGATTCAGCTTTACACCTGACTGGCTGCCACTCGGTACCTTCAGATCGTATGATGTCCCATCCACAACGATAGCTGAACTATCTCCAAGGAGGAGTCGTAATTGTGAGTATTGTCCAACTTCTAGATCTTCTTCAAGTAAGGTAGCCATGTGACCATTTACTAATTCCAGGAAATCTATCGTTGTATCAGCTTCACTCAGAATTGTCCAGCCTTCTGTTGAATCTGCTGAACTATCCGCATCAGCACGATGCACACTCACTTGAATAATGTTTAGATAGATATGTTCAACGTCCCCCTGAAAGGGGGCATCGAAAGCTTGGATCATAATCGATCCGGTCCCAGTATCCTCTGGATTGGATTCACACCCAATAAATGTTAAGAGCAAACCCATGATTATCATCCCAAAATATTTTTTCATTTTTCACACTCCTTTTCTTTAATTGTTACAAGGTACCCGACAATTATCCCTTCACTGTGATACATAACACAATTACTTAAAATACAGTAACTTAAAAGAGAGAATAAGCTGGGGATTCTTCGCCGTTTGCGGCCACTCTCCTCCAGCCTGCTTTGGAGGGATTCGAGCTTCAGGGCACAGCACCTGTCAGCTTACTTTCTATTTCTTTTATATGATATTATCTCTGTAATGCTTGGATTTGATTAAGCGGGATCCACCCCATCAGAAGTGTTTATTCAACAGCTCTGACAGGATGGATTGCTTACTATGCAGGAGTTTACATCTAAAAGAAGTAGCGAAAACCGATGGCAGCGTCCACACCGAACGTACTTGAGGGTACGACCTGAAGGGTTGGAGCAAGCTCTACAAATACATCCAGGGGTGTTTGATGCGGTTGCCAGGCCAGTCCCAGCACGCCCCTTATGGCCAATGATCCATCATCACCGTCCCCACCGATGAATTTGCCACCAAAACCATAATAGAGCGGCAATTTTTCAGTCGTTTGTATGGCATTGAAAGCATGCCTGAGATAATCAATATGAATATGGATTTTCGTCGCCTGTTCGCCATTATTAAGATTCCGGACAGACCATCCCAGACCCATATCAAAAGCGGTTACCGATGAGGTCCATAATTTCGCACTCAGACCGGTTGGTTCCCCAATGATCAGACCCAGGCCTAAATGTCGCTGCTGTGCAACAACTTGATTAACTGCGACAAGCAGAAAAAATGCTATCGCCAGATGAGTGAGTTTTTTCATGTAAAGATTCCTTTTGTTAATGGCTGAGCCATGATTGATAATTGAAAAATGAGTTCATTGAACTTGATGAACATTTTAGAGACTCCGTGTTTAGTTGTTCCCATGAATCAAGTCTTCGCAACGGTTTCAAAGAGTACTCGCATGTTTGCCCGTGCTTCTTTCGAACCGAGATCAGTCGGGTCGACTTCAAAGGCAGCCGGCTTAGTGCGGCCATAACCAATAACTGTAAGCCTCTCGGCTTCGATACCCCACTTCAGCAGGTAATCAAGAACAGCTTCCGCCCTATTTTCGCTTAGAATTTGATTTTCTTCCACAGTACCACTGGCAGATGTACATCCAGCTATACGCACATGGAGTGCAGGATTCGATTTTAGTGTCTCTACATTTGCATCCAGGGTTTTCAAGATGTCTGTACTTAGCCTCGCCTGATTGAAAGCAAAGTGAATATCGCTAAAAACGATGTATCTCTCTATTATTGTTACTACCGGGACAGGGGGCACAGCGGGTGTCAGAGCTACAAGCGGCACTGATACCATGGTTTTCAACTCGCTTGAGTTTATATCAGACAATTCCTGTGGAGGATATTTTGTAAAAATCATCAGCAATAGGATCAAAATGATAACACTCGAAAGGGTAGTAATCAGAATAAGCAGTTTGCGCTGTGAGGAGTGGTGCTTCTCACGCCATTTCTTTTCCGTCTTTCTCTCCGCTTCATATTCTGCCATAAATTCAACGACACCTGGATCGCCACGATCCTCGTAAAGAGCGTTCACTTTCTTATTGATGATTTTATTCTCATCCTTCAGGTCTTGCTCGATCATCTCTTCCGTCTCCCAGCCATTGCGTCGGGCATTTCCTTCACAATCGCTTTTATTCACGTAACCTTCGGAAGCGGAACCAACAATGTTCCCATTCGGCGCCGTACGTCGCCAGCGCCATTGACCCTGGTTATCTTTATAGAATCCCCATGTGTCATTCATTTTTTATTCCTTTCACTCTCCATTGCCCGGGAAAGCCAAGAAGTCTCTCTAATCCCGGATTCTAGCTTGTTAATCATGTGAATAATTCATGGGGCAAGCTTTTATCTGCTTTTCCCGATTCATGTGATACATCAGCATCAACGAGGATATGCCTATTCGATGTGCTATTGTCAGACAGTTCTAGCTCAGGGTCATTTTTGAATAATGTGAGGATGAGAACAATGAGTATGAGACCCAAAAAGATCGCGATCAACCTGATCAGGTTTTGCTGGATGAAGAATTTCGACACGCACCCGGCCTTTTCTGAATTGTGATCCACCTCAGGCTCATTGATTGATGAAACAAGACTTGGAGAATCAGCTTCCACATTGGGCTCGCTGGTCTTCTGGCTTAGTTTGTCCACCACGTCTTGCTCAACCGTATCCATTGTTCCCCGGCCGTTGTATTGGGCATTCGCCTCACAATCAGCTTTATTTTTATATCCCCTGGGACTTGCGCCGACCACCTCGCCAGTTGGCGATATGCGCCGCCAGCGCCAATTGCGTAAATTGTTTATTGAGATTTCCCAGGTATCATTCATCTTGTTTACCTTTTGTGATCCAATATCCTCCAGGCAGAGGGCTTTTGGCTCCCCCTACCTGGTTCTGTTTATGGGAGGATGAATCTGGAGTTCTCAAGTAAGCTGTTCCTCTACCAGGGGTGGATGACGACTTCAACGCGTCGGTTATTGGAACGGCCTAACTCAGTCTCATTGCTGGAGATGGGTTTGCTTTCGCCATAGCCGATGGCCACAACACTGGTTTCAGCTAGCTTGGTATTCGCCAGAATATATTGTTTTACAGCTTCTGCGCGTTCCGCTGACAGGGTGAGATTCTGCTCATCACTTCCCCATGAATCCGTATAGCCTGTAACAGTAATCGTGGATCCCTCGAAGGTATTAATGGCATCACGTACCTTGGTGAGCAATGCAAACGATTTTTTCTCAATCGTTGCCTCGTTACTTGGAAATTCCAGGCCCACCAGACGGATAATAACGTCATCATTCTCGCGCAAAACGCGGGCTTCATTCTTATCGAATGAGCGCTCCACTGTCTTATAGAGCTCACGTACTTTGACCTGAGCTGCCAATTGATTTTCCAGAGACAATTTCTGCTCTGCCTGACTACCCAGCAATTTTGTCATGTCTGACTTCTCCTGATCTTTCCTACCCAGCAACTGAGTCATTGCTGATTTTTCCTGATCTTTCCTGCCTAACAATTTCGCCATTGCCGACTTTTGCTCTTGTTCCTGATCACCCATCATCTGCACCAGTTCGGCGATCCTGGCTTGCAGCAGCCGTGACTCTTTGACATACCAATTGAGTTCCTGACTAATCCGTCTAATACTGTCCTGGTTGGCAGCGATATAGGCAATTATCCGCTTGGTTGGTTCAGCAAAACCCTCTTCAAATGATGCCAATTGTCCAGTTTGCTCTGAAATTTTTTGGATAGGTATTTCTGCAGCTAACAGGAGTTCTTCCCAGGTTTGCTTGTTTTGTTTCGCCCTTTTTATCACCGCTGCCAGGTAGATAGCATGATTGACATCGTGATTGGATCTAAATGCCAGACTGCGAGCCATATCGATATCATAACGATTCTCATTCAGCTCTTTTTCCGCCTGCTTCAAAAGGCTGGCTGCCTGCGCCAGAGTCCTTGGCGCATTGTTTTTTACTCCAAGCTCATCTGCCTTTTTTAGCAATTTCTTGGTTTCGGTGAGGTAGCGCACTTTGATGGCATCAAGTTCCGCTTCACGGTACAAAACGTCTGCTTCATGGGCTTTCTTTTTAGCTTCAGTGATGTTATTGTCTTCAAGGTAGCGAGTAGCCTCACTGAACTTGTTTTCTGCTTCCTGCCATTTTTCTGGTGAATACTTGGCTGATTCAGATCTCATGGCATCCTGACGTGCTTTTATCGAATTCGGGTAGGCGATCTCAGCCATTTTCACATAATGAATCGCTCGTTTAAACGCAGTATTTGATTTGCTCAGATTTTTGCGGATATCTCCCATGTTTTGCTCTTTTATCAGATCAGCCTGAGCTTTTTTTATGAATTCAACCCCCTGAGCATAATTCGCTGGAGCCAAAACATCTGCGTGGACTGCTTTTGCCTCCTGCCATGTTTTTTTGGCGTCATTGACCAGATTGGCCTTTACCTGAGGACTGATAGGACCGGTTGATTTAGGTGGCGGCGAAGCGCATCCCATGAATATTATGGTCGAGTACGCCAGGGCCATTACCAGGACGAGTTTGTTAAGATGTCGTAATTGAAACATGTTTTTCTCCTTTTCTAATTGTTAAGCCAAGTATGGAAATCATTTTAAATACAGCATCCGTCTCACTGAGACAGAGGACCCAGCCTCTAAACGATAGAAGTAGATGCCACTGGCATAATTCCGGGCATCCCAGGCAAGCTGATAGTCACCGGCGTTTTGCACACCATCGACCAGGACACTTACCTCCTGCCCCAACATATCTGTTACAGCCAATTTCACCTGGCTGGTGACCGGTAGTTGGTACTTGATCGTGGTTGAAGGGTTAAAGGGATTTGGAAAATTCTGTGAAAGAACCGCCACTTCTGGCAGCATCTCATCATTATCTACAGAAGTCGTCACCAAGCTAGGTCTTGTCACCGTACTGCCCTCGATGGTAACAGCGGCGATCCTTGCTAGTGCACGGCCATTCAAGGTGGCGCCCGTATTCATGGAAATTGACTGGTCAGCCAGGATGGTCCCCTGAAAAACACACGTGGTTCCAAGGGTTGCTGAGGTTCCGACCTGCCAGAAGATATTGGCGGGTAAAGCACCACCGGCCAGAATTACCTGGATGCCATTAGCCACGATCATCTCGGATGCGATCTGAAAGATCCAGACATCTGTGTCGCTGCCTGTAAGGGTCAGATCTGAGCCGCTTATGGCAAGCGAACTGGTAAACTTATACAGACCTGCAATGAGCGTCATGCCACCGATATCGCCAGCTCCGGGATCCAAAAAGACTCCCACTGGGATAGGCGTACGACCTGCGGCATCATTATAGGCAATAGTGATGTCGCCCTTGGCCGTGGTTAGCATGCTTGCTGACGCGACTGAACCTGCTGGACCTGTCTCGTCGACTGTGTAAACAATTCCTGTTACTTCCGCAGCACCAAAGCCAGTGATATTTGCTCCGGCAGCTGGACTCAAACCAATATCACCTGTTACAGCTGAATTGGGAACGTTTGAGACCAGAGATCCTGCTAGAATTGCAAAATTAGCGGTGGAACCTAGATTCACGGGTTGCAGGGGTTGAGCAATTCCAACTGATAGCAGTAGTAAAACCGCCATGACGCCCTTCAACCAGACACCTTGCGAACGCGTGGACTGACTAGAGGGTTTTGAATAAGCGATTATCTTGTTTTTCATTATAATTCCTTAAGATCTATGATCTTTGAGTTCTATTTCTCTTATTTGACGAGAATCATCTGTTTCACTGAAACAAAGCTTCCAGCGTGTAAACGATAGAAATAGGTGCCACTGGGATAATTCCGGGCATCCCATTCGATCTGATGACTCCCGGCATGTTGCTCATCGTTCACCAACACAGCAAGCTCGCGGCCCATCATATCAGTGATGGTCAGCGTAACGTGGCTACTGACTGGCAGCTGATAATTGATCGTAGTTGCCGGGTTAAAGGGATTTGGGAAGTTCTGTGAAAGCTGATACGCGCCTGGCATGATCTCATCATCATCAACAGAAACGTACACGTACCCAGGCACAGTGATTGTACTGCCTTCGATGGTGACTGCGGCAATACTTGCCAATAATCGGCCTTCAACACTTGCACCGGTTGCCAGGGAGATGGATTGATCGGCGATGATGGTTCCCTTGAAATCACAAGTGGTTCCCAGGCTTGCCGACGTTCCGACCTGCCAAAAAATATTAGCAGCCTGTGCACCTCCGGCGAGTATGATGTGGACACCATTCTCTACCGTAAGGGTGGTGGCAATCTGAAAGATCCAGACATCGGTGGAACTTCCGGTTAGAGTGACATCGCCCTGGATGGAGGCCAATACACCACTGGTGAACTTATAAAGTCCAGGAACCAGGGTCAGTCCGCCAATATTTCCAGATCCGGGATTTAAAAAGGTTCCCGCCGGGACGGGTGTACGGTTGGCCGCATCCGTGTAGGCAATGGTTAGATCACCCTGTGCAGTGGTCAGAAATGAAGCCACAGCTACCGATCCAGCCGGACCGGACGCATCGGTGGTGAAAATATTTCCAGTTACTTCAGTGGGACCAAAACCGGTAATATTACCGCCTGTGGCCGGACTTAATCCAATATCTCCGGTGATTGCGGAGGTGGGAACATTTGATACCAGCGATGCTGCCAGAATGGCGAAATTAACGGTGGATCCCAGATTCACGGGTTGCAGGGGTTGAGCGATGACAACAGATAGCAGTACTAATAGCGCCATGACGCCCTTCAACCAGACACCTTGCGAATGCGCGGACTGACTAGAGGGTTTTGAATAAGCGATTATCTTGTTTTTCATTATAATTCCTTAAGATCTATGATCTTTGAGTTCTTTTCTCTTATTTGACAAGAATCATTCGTTTCACTGAAACAAAGCTTTCAGCGTGTAAACGGTAGAAATAGGTGCCACTGGGATAATTCCGGGCATCCCATTCAATCTGATGACTCCCAGCACCTTGCACATCGTTCACCAACACAGCAAGCTCACGACCCAACATATCTGTGATAGTCAGCGTAACGTGGCTGCTCGCAGGCAGTTGGTAATTGATCGTGGTTGCAGGGTTAAAGGGGTTTGGATAATTTTGTGAAAGAACCGCCACTTCTGGCAGCATCTCATCATCATCAACAGCAACGTACACGAAACCAGGTGCAGTAATTGTACTTATTTCGATGGTGACTGCAGCAATACTTGCCAGTGCACGACCATCAAGTGTGGCCCCTGTACTCAGGGAAATTGACTGGTCAGCGATAATGGTTCCCTTAAAAACGGAGGTAGATCCAAGCGTGGCGGATGTCCCAACTTGCCAGAAAATGTTGGCGGGTAAGGCACCTCCAGCAAGAATTACCTGGATGGCATCCGCTACCACAAGATTTTCTGTGATCTGGAAGATCCAGACATCCGTGTCACTGCCAGTGAGTGTGAGATCGGACCCGCTTATGGAAAGGGTGCCGGTAAACTTGTACAGCCCGGGACCCAGGGTCAGGCCACCAATTTCGCCAGCCAGAGTATCTAAAAATGTTCCTGCCGGGATCGGTACCCGGCCTTTGGCATCATTATAGGCAATGGTCAGATCGCCCTTGGCCGCTGTTAACATGGCTGCGGCGGTAACTGATCCGGCAGGTCCAGTGGCATCTGCAGTATAAATAGTCCCGGACACTTCGGCTAAACCAAATCCGGAGATATAACTACCGGCTGCTGGACTCACGCCAACATCGCCAGTAACGGCTGAGGTTGGCACGTTTGACACCAAAGATCCCGCTAGAATTGCAAAATTAGCGGTGGATCCCAGATTCACGGGTTCCAGGGGTTGAGCAATTCCAACTGATAGCAGTAGTAAAACCGCCATGACGCCCTTCAACCAGACACCTTGCGAACGCGTGGACTGACTAGAGGGTTTTGAATAAGCGATTATCTTGTTTTTCATTATAATTCCTTAAGATCTATGATCTTTGGGTTCTATTTCTCTTATTTGACGAGAATCATCTGTTTCACTGAAACAAAGCTTCCAGCGTGTAAACGATAGAAATAGGTGCCACTGGGATAATTCCGGGCATCCCATTCGATCTGATGACTCCCAGCATGTTGCACATCGTTCACCAACACAGCAAGCTCACGACCCAACATATCTGTGATGGTCAGCGTAACCTGACTGCTGACGGGCAGTTGGTAATTGATCGTGGTTGCCGGGTTAAAGGGATTTGGATAATTCTGTGAAAGAACCGCCACTTCTGGTAGCATCTCATCATCATCAACTGAAACGTATATGTAGTCAGGTGCAGTAATTGTAGTTCCCTCGATAGTGACTGCGCCAGTACTTGCCAGTGCACGGCCATTCAAGGTTGCACCTGTATTCAAGGATATTGACTGGTCAGCGATGATCGTTCCCTGGAAAACACATGTGGTTCCAAGGGTTGCTGAGGTCCCCACCTGCCAGAAGATGTTGGCGGGTAAAGCACCACCGGCAAGAATTACCTGGATGCCACTGGCCACGGACAGATCGGCTCCGATCTGAAAGATCCAGACATCTGTGGCGCTGCCTGTGAGTGTGAGATCTGAACCGCTTATGGCAAGCGTACTACTAAACTTATACAGACCTGCAATAAGCGTCATGCCACCAATGTTGCCAGCTCCAGGATCTAAATAGACGCCCTCGGGGACAGGCATACGACCTGCGGCGTCATTAAAGGCAATGGTTATGTCGCCCTTGGCAGCTAATAGCAGGGTTGCTGCTGGGACTGAAGCTGCAGGACCAGTGGCGTCCACGGTGAAAACATTTCCAGTTATTTCAGCGGCACCAAAGCCAGTGATATTGGCTCCAGCAGCTGGACTCACACCAATATCACCAGTCACAGCTGAGTTGGGGACATTTGAGACCAGCGAGCCAGCTAGAATGGCAAAATTAGTGGTGGAGCCCAGATTCACGGGTTCCAGGGTTTGTGCCATGCTTAAGGCGGGAGTAAGCAACAACAGGATCATTGCGAGGCTCAGCATGCCACCTAGATAGGCGGTAGTCTTGATTAAAATATTTCTTTGCGTTTTCATTGTATCCTCTTTCTCTTTAGTAATCTTTATTTCAAGTAACGATTTTTTCATGATTTCCTTTTCTTTCCTTAGGGCTACGGTGCACTGTGTACCTCATCAGCCTCTGTTTTGGGGGCTTCAAGTGGTATCGGACCTCCCCTGAGGAGATTCAGTATGGTCTGACTAGAAGGTGTCTCAAAACGCAATCGCCGTAAACCCAATCGATATAAATAAGCGTAATGAGAGTCGGCCTCCAGCGTAACAATATTTAGTTGAGGATGCCCCAGGAATAACAAATTGCAGATTCTGGGCGCTCCGTTCGCTTTGATTGGGGTGATGAGGACTGCATCTACGTCAGTGTCACTTGCAGCAGCCAAAAGTTTCAGGGGGTCAGTGACTTGTCCAACAATCTCCATGTCAAGCTGACTCACAATTAATTTACGAATCACATCAGAAAGCAATTTTGGTCTGCTTGATACAAGAATTTTTATTTTTGCCATGTGCTCCTCGTCCTTCCAGCTGATATCAAAAAACCGAGGCGAGATGGTTTACCCACCTCACCCCGAGTTTTCATTTTATTGCGGTACTACTATGGTATTCTGATCAAGTGATATCTGTCCAGCGGCGGCACCTTGAATCAGGGCCCGACCGTCCAGACGTGCGCCTGTCAGCAGCGAGATGGATGTACTGGCGATGAGCGTGCCCTTCATCTTGCTGTTCGTTCCCAGCGTAATGGCAGATCCAGCTACCCAATAAATATTTTTCGCCTTGGCACTGCCTGTTAAAACAACCTCACTGGTCGCTTCGGTTGTGATGGAGGTGGCACTACGAATAACGAAGATGGCATTGGCATCACCCTGGGCGTCCAAATACAGGAAACCACCAGGAGAAATTTCGATGGAGCTTCCGGAATTATACAGGCCAGGTGTAAATGTCAGACCATTGAGATTTCCTTCGGCGGGTGTGGGTGTGCCGCGGACAGCTGCTACCGCATTGAGATAGGCTGCTTCAGCATCATTTTTTGCGGCGATCAGCATGGCTGGTACCGGTGCAGCATCATCAGAAGCATAGATCGTCCCTGAAACTTCTGGGGCGGTCAAGCCAGAGATTGAGGACCTGACGCCGGGAGTGATTCCAACGTCACCGGTAATCGAGGACGTGGGGATATTGGTGATATCGCTGCTGGAAATTAGGGCAAACTGTGAGGCGGTTCCGAGTGGTACTACTTCTTGAACAACAGTACTCACCTTAAAGAAATTTGCCACGACAGTCATGTCGGCAGAAATTGCAAATGTGTAACTTGAACTTGTTCCCACAATGGTGCCGTTCGCGACCCAGTTGGTGAAAGTATAGCCTTCATTTGGAACTGCGGTCAATGTAACGGAGGAGGCATCATCATATCCTCCAGCACCTGCTGTCGCACCACCCGCTGCGGGCAATGAGCTGATTGTCACCATATAGGTGTCCCCATTGGGCTCAGTAGCCGTATCGTCATTGTCGCATCCCACCATTCCGATAACCAGGAGCAATGACAGTAGCCCTCGTTTTGATATCTCTCTTAAAATTTTCATCTTGGTATCCTTGTCTCATAAACGTTTCAAGGCCCATCTACGATGGACATGCTTATAATAGAGATACCACTAGGGATTCCTATGGACCCAGGGGTTCAATTAGGGACTAGGGAGGGTCTGATTCTTTTGGGGGACCTAAAGCAGTTTTAGGCCGATGAGTCTAGTACTTCTGGGGATTTTGGATTTAGCTTTTTGGTTTTAAAAGGTTTTTCTTACGTGCGTATTGTATGGCCTCGAGACGATTATGCAACTGTAGTTTATCAAGAATGTTATGGATATGATTTTTAACGGTTTGGACTTCAATAAACAATTCAGTGGCAACTTCCTTGTTGGACATCCCCATGGCAACCTTGTTAATGACTTCCAGCTCACGCGTTGTCAGTTGAATATCAGGATCCGGAACCTCACGCCCTGACAATTCGGCTACCCGGGAGAAGAGTGATTTTGCCATTTGGGGAGAGCAAAAGGATTCACCGCGATACGCGGCTCGAATGGTATTAACCAGGGTATCGAAGGACTGTGCTTTGAGCATATAGCCAGAAGCTCCGGCTTCGATGCAGCCCATGATCTCTTCAGTCAGATCCGGCATACCCAGGATAATTATCTTAAGCTCAGGGTAAGACTGGTGCAAGACCTGAGTGACTTCAATTCCGTCACGATCCGGCAGGCCAATATCAATGATGGCCACATCGGGTCTCAACTCCTCAATTTGTTGTATAGCACTCTCGCCCGTGTCGGCGGACCCGCAAACGACAAAATCAGGGACTTCGTCCAGCATGGAGACCAAACCCTGCCTGAGCAGGCGGTTGTCATCTACGATAAAGATACTAATGGGTTTAGCCATTGGTCTCAGCTTTCACTATGTCTGTGTACAATATTAAGGTTAACGGGCTCATTTTGCATAAATCTCTATAGATGTCAAATATAATATTCTTGTAATTATATGCTATATCTATATCTATATCTATATCTATATCTATATCTATATCTATATCAAAATGGCACGAATTTCAAGTCGCTGAAGCATTCTGGCGGCAGGTTTGCTCAGCTTGAATGCCTATGTGGTTTCACCAGAATCGGAGTATTGAGATCACTGTCCATCGGCTCGATGCAAAGCATCCTGAAGGATCGGGCACAGCGCCTTTTAAATCGATGTGATCCATTGGGAGAAGTGTCTAGAAATGGCCACCCACGGTGAAATAAACAAAACTGTTCTTGAAGTGCTTATTCAGGATTAAATCACTGTCACCTCGACTATAGGTCAACTCAATCGGTCCAATGACCGAGTCATAAAGGATTCCCACACCCATCCCCTGGATAAACCTCACGGTTGCTGGGTAAAATGTCTCCCCATTTAGCCAGTTGAAATTGGGTGCAATATTATAGATGGCAGTTACAAAAGTCTGATCATTCAATTGATAGCGATAATCCATTCTAAAATTTGCCACTCTGGGCCAGCCCAATCTAAAATAGTCTACCCCAACAAAGCTGGCAGGTCCTCCGGTACGAAACCAGAGATAATTGAGCGATTCCACTCCAGCTGCTACCCCAAAGTGAGCTTTGAAGGCAACATTTGTGCTTGTAGAAGTCTGTTTGTAAATTTCAAATTTTGTTCGGACACGATTGTAGTTGAATTCGGAATTAAGATTGGTCGGACTCAATTCATAATTCGAGGTCCATTTCCATCCACTGACGGGTATGTGGCTTTGATCCAGATGATCTATATCCAGAGAAGCCGTTATGAGATTCAAGTTATTTTGCCATTCAGGCAAGCCTTGTTTACCAAATTCAGGGGCTATATCCAGAGCCACATTTTCGAGACCTACTTCAAGCTGCGTGGAATTGTTTAACCAAAATCCCACACCGAATTTGAATTTGTAATATATTTCATTGTAGAGTGCAATAGGTCCATTAAGGTCACTCACGAGTAAGGGTTCATTGGCAAAATCCGCCTGGACGAAGGGGTAAAATAAGAAGCCCTTTGACCCCTGAGGATATAATGCTTTTAGTTGAAAATGGCTCAAGCCCAAAAAATCCAGATAGCTTTGGAGTCTGAGTCCCCTGATCAGGGTATTTGCATTGATATAGCGTATATGTCCTACCACCTGGTCAAAATTATTATAGTGTATCCCCAGACTCAGCCTTTGATTGGGTTTTTCCTTGAGCTGAAGATTCAGGTTTATCTGATCTTTATTAAGTGGAACCACCTTATAGTTGACTGTTTCATAGTATCCAAGACTATACAACTCAGTGATCTTGGATTCGAGATAATTGATATCAAATTGATCACCGGGTTTTATCCCCATCATGTTGTAGAGATAGGTGAAGGAGAGTGACTCATTGCCATGGATATTAAAGCTAAAAATGACTGGCTTGCTAAATTCTTTTACGCGAAATTGAATGTAGAGCTCATCATTCTCTTTTAACTCAATGTCATAATCTACGCGACTAAACTGCCCACTTGCGCGCAATGCCCTTATTTTATCCTTAAGCTGGGTGTAGTTGAGGCTGTCACCTGGATTTACGTCCAGGGTTCTATAAATATATTGATAGGGTAGCGTTGTATTTCCTGAAATATTAACTTTCCGAACAAGGGAAAGTTCAAGCTTTGATTCGAATTTTGATACCTGTGTCGCAAGACCCAGGCTATCCATGAGTGCTATTAATTCGGGGAGTCTTGCCCGAGCTGCACGATAGCCTTCGTTGATAATATCATTCAGATTTTGTTTCGCGAAATCCACCTTGCTCAATTTTTCCAGATCTGGACTGATTAAAATATTTGCCAGTTTGATATTTGCTTCTTCTTTGATGTAGCCAGGGATAGTGATGGACTGTTCCAGGATGGAGATTAGATCTCCCAACTCTTCCTTGACCATTTTAGGCTGCCCCACATTTACCGCAATAACCAGCTCACTACCCATCTCTTTGGCAACATCGATAGGTAAATTATTGAGTAAACCACCGTCAATCAGGAGCGAGTCTCCCCATTCTACAGGTGAAAACAGACTGGGAATGGACATGGTGGATCTGAGGGCTTTGGACAAGGGTCCCCGTTTTAAAATAACTTCCCTGCCTGAGATCAAGTCTACGGCCACGCAACGAAAAGGAGTGGGCAAGGCATTGAAATCGACAACATGTTCGAAAGCAAAAGTCATTCGTGAAAGCAGAAGGGAGATATGTTGGCCACTGATCAATCCTGAAGGGGCAGTCGGGACATAACCTGAGAACCCAAACTCAAACTGATAGAGTCCACCATCGTATTTTTCCACATAGGAAACCATATCACGGGGGGGATCATCAGAAAGCATCTGTTCCCAATCAACAGATCTAATGAGATTTCCAATCTCGACGGCATCATATCCAATGGCGTATAGCCCCCCCACTACCCCACCCATGCTATTACCAACAATATAATCGATGGGTATTTTTAATGAATCGATCATGTGGAGAGTTCCGACGTGGGCAAATCCGCGGGCACCGCCTCCGGATAACACCAGACCTATTTTGGGTCGCCTATTCTTAGCGAGACCAATGCTCAACGAAACGCTGAGAATCATCATGTAAAGCATCAGTCGTTTCATTTAACCTTTCCCTCCGCTGCCAGTCCGGCATATTTGTTATATATCTGTCGTAGAGCTTAAGCTTGTTTGACTCAAGGACACAGTCCTTTCACCACTCGTGGCAGAAATGGTCTATACAGGTTTCTTTGTAGCCAACTTGTTCTGTGCCTTCCTGGACTTCTCCTGCTGTTTTTTCGAATCCTGTTTCTGGCTCTTGTCTTTATCCTTTTTTCCGCCTCTGTCACCCATGTTTTAGTCCTTTAACTTGCTGTTGTCATGCCCAAGAATGATTTCAACGCGGCGATTTTGACGCCTGCCTTCCTCGGTATCATTTTTGGCTATGGGCTGGTAGGGTCCATAACCGGCGATGGATAAACGTTCGGGATGGGCGTTGGGGAGACCCTCTATAAAGTGTAATACAGTTAGGGCACGCCAGGTAGACAGGTCCCAATTGGAATGGTACTTTGCTAGAAATTCCGCGGCAATAGCTTGATCATCCGTATGACCCACGATGAAAATTTCTCTGCTTGGATTGTGTTCAAGCACAGACCAGACTTTTTCCAGTACTTTTTTGCCTTTGTCTGTTAATTGGTAACTGCCAGAACTAAAGAGCAAGTCATTTGTAATCATAGTCCGGTTGCCCTCTACCTTGATCTCCGGAATCAGGGCAAGTTTTGCCAGAGCCTCCTGCAGTTCTACATCCTGCTCTGCCTTTTCTTTTGCAAGACCGTCCGCTTTGTTTCCCTGACCTTCCAACTGCCTGTGCAATCCGGCATTCAAGCTGAGCAAGCTATCGATCTTAGATTGTTGGTCTGCTACCATCTGCTGATTCCCGGCACAGGAGAACAAAAACAGCGAGCTGAGTAGAGCGAGAGCGATTAAATGTTTAGTTTTCATGTTAAATCCTTCATGTTTGGTTATTTAAGTATAAAATTATATCCCGAGAGATTGCTGCCGGCTGTCAAAGCGACATTTTGATAACTCGTGTCAGCTGCCAGTTCATATCCCATTGATGAAATATCATATGACCCTTCCAGGAGAATGAATTTGTATTGGCCGCTATCAGAGCTCAGCGTTGATGTCGTATCTCCAGCCATGATGGCCTGTACCACAATATCATCCAAACCTGTTCCAAGTGTATCAGTCACTGTACCAGAAATCGTCGCGGATAGTACACTCCTGAAGACTTTGAATGTAGGCTTCAAGGTGTAGCGATCCTGGTTGGAGTGCTTGTTGATGGATCGAGCAGCATCGAAGTCCAGATAGACCTCTGCAATCTGATCTTCTTCAATTGTGAATCCGAGTTTTAGTTTTACTCCAGATGAGCTACCACTTGGGACTTTCAGTTCATGACTGATTCCGTCGACAACGATGGAGGAACTATCACCGAGTAGGAGTCTTAACTGTGAGTAGTGGCCGGTTTCCAGATCTTCTTCTATAAGCTGGGCCATTTGACCATTTACCAGTTCAAGAAAATCAATCGTTGTATCAACCTCACTCAATATGATCCAACCTGACGTAGTATCAGAAGTGTCAGCATTTGATTTGTGTGCACTTACTTCAATGATATTCAGATAGATATGCTCCAAATCGCCTTGGAAGGGTGCATCGAATGCCTGTATTGACAGGGTACCGGTGGTATTATCATTTGTGCTTTCACATGCCATAAATGTGATAAGCATCCCCGCTAGCACTACTACTAAAAAAATTTTCATTTTAACCTTTTTCTTTCTTTGACTGTGGTGTTTGAAACCAGGACATTGGCTTCACCTGCAGTTCTATTGATTTTCTCATTTTTTTACCGCTGTCCTCCTCTAAAAGGATGTTCAATTATCCATCCACGATATTCATCGCATATATAGATTAGTCCGCACGGTAATCCAATGGACCCCCAGGTTCAATTAAGGTCTAGGGAGGGTCTAGCAAGATAACGGTACTAAGGGGGGCACCAGAATAATCACCCTTGTTTCCAGAACGAAGGGACTTGTTATGATGACAATTCTTCTCACACATGCAGATTAGGTTTTATTGCCTAGCGCTCAGAACCGGCTTGCCAATCGAAGCTGATCTTTGATAAGCGTAGATTGTTACTCCGGAACTTCATAAGATGTTTTAGCTATATGAGGACTGTGAAGGTGTCGGGCACCAATAAGTCACCACTTTGAATAAGCCCATTGAGACAAGACTTCTTGTGAACTTTTATTGGCAGATAGTGTGTTCGCTCACTGGTACTTGCTATGGAAGATTATTTTGAAGGAAGTTGAGTTACATATTTTTTGATATGCGCTAATTCATCTGATTTTCATAGAAACATTTGCTTACCCTGGATCGATGGGAGTATGAGGATAGAGTGCTTCACGATTCTGAAAAGACAAAATATCTGGTTTTTGAATAACACCCGCATCAAGGTTCACCGCCTGTCGAATGGTCTCACTTTTTTGCCAGCTCTCATAACCTTCCAACACAGTCTTCAAATGAACAATGAGGGCAGCAGAGATAGACCGTGAGGCACTTTCCCATAAATAGCTTGGTGTGTGATCGACCGCATAATAGTCGATCTTGCCAACCTTAAACATAGGATTTTTGAATGAGGTTGGTTTCGCAAAGGAGAAACCCATACCCTCGTCGCAGCTGACATCAATGATCAGGCTGCCTGGCTTGAGAGAAGCTATTTCATCTTCATCAACAAAAAGCAGAGGATGATCTGGCTCCTGGAGGGTTCCGTTTACAATGATTTCCGATTGATTGATCAAATTACTCAGGGGTTGTTCGCTTCCATCGTGCTCAACCAACAGCATGCGAGGTTCACCATCATTACCTTCACGAATACGGACATACTCACAATCAAGGACTTCTTCACGTACCTCATGATCAGGACGTTGAATGCAAATGGTAATATCCCTGAAACCACGCCTTTTAAGGGCGTATATGGCACCACGGCTGACAGCCCCGAAACTAAAGATGATCACCTTACGCTGGTTCCCATAGTGACCATCAATTCCCTTTAGTCGCAGAGCATGCAGTACAGCACAATAACCTGCCATTTCGTTATTTTTATAAAAAGTATGACGTCCTATTTGCCCCTCGGGAGTCCAAACAAACATATCTTCAAAGGCGATAAGTGTTTGCTTGCGATCGATAGCAGCCTGGGTATGCGCCCGTTGCTGGACACAATGGGGATAGCCCCAGAGGATTCCACCTTTCCGGAGTTCTTCGAAGTCCGCTAATACAGGTTTGGCAAGGATGACATTTCCGAGATCGGCCAACAGTTCATGGCGTGGAGCAACGCCGCCAGTTTGATCAGATATTTCTGAATCGCTAAGACCAAAAGGGATTCCATAACCTTCTTCAAATATCAGCTGACGGCGAATTTGTTCTGGAAGTCGCACGAGATGATCGGGGTGGATGGGCATACGTCGTTCATCTTCTTTTCTTGAAGTTCCAATGACTCCAAATTTTAACAAATCCAAATGGTTTCCCTCTTTTCATAGAACTTACGTTTATAATTTTAAAGCATTTATAGTTGTTCAAGGTAGTTATTTAATACGGATAAGCAAATTCACTCAATAAATGGTTATTCCGGAAGTTTCGGACAGTCATTCCGGAAAGTTTCGGACACCCTGTTCGCCCCTGTTCAGGTCGAGCTAGTTTAAGGCGGGGTGTCCGAGAGACCTACCCTGTTTTTGAGCTTTCTCATC
>Ga0208647_1000032_pt1 | contig 81131 bp, 64 predicted proteins | sample AntAceMetag02UKA_FD_184765 | JGI IMG/M metagenome (GOLD analysis project Ga0208647, IMG submission 184765) | Saline lake microbial communities from Ace Lake, Antarctica - Antarctic Ace Lake Metagenome 02UKA (SPAdes) (version 2) | ecosystem: Environmental > Aquatic > Non-marine Saline and... | reverse complement strand
TTTTAAATATTATTCCGGTCTATACTCCGAAAGTGTCCGAAACTTTCCGGAATCACTGTCCGGTGAAAACCGGAATCACTGTCCGAAACTTTCCGGAATCGGTGTCCGAATGTCTCCGGATTTTCCACCTTTAATCAGAATGATTATTTCGATTTTATAGGCGTGCAAAATTACTATTCTGGATCTTCCCAGCATTTTGATCCCTTCTCAGACATAAACATTTACTGGCTGGATTGGGGTGGTGAGAATGGACTTCGATTTGTAGAGGAATCAGGCGCTTTAACCCAGTCAAACGCTGTCCGTCCATCTTCGTTTTGGGATGTGGCCCATATAGAAGAAGATATTGTATTTGACAGATTAGGGCAGGTGGATACAGATCTGCCAACGACCAACCGAGATCACTACTTTTGGAGTACAGTGAATTCAGGGCAGAATAAAGAAGTGGAATTCTTTCTCGCAAACCCTTTCAGAGGATCTGGCGAAAATATAGAGGTGTCCCTTGGATTACATGGACTCACCTACTCACAGGGAAGTGATGGAAGTGGGGAGCATACATTATTTGCTTTCCTCAATGATAACTCCATTGGCGATGGAAGCTGGTCCCAGCAGGAAGAATACATCCTGGAATCGCCATCGGCCTTGAATCTTTCCCACAGTATTCTATCTGCTACAGGGGCAAACACTCTGGCAGTATTTGCACCAGTAAGTGTACAGGCTGGTGTCTATGACAGGGTCGTATTGAATTGGCTTGAGATCGGATATGAACACATGTTAAAAGCCAATGGGAACTCCCTGCGCTTCAGAAAATCTCATATTAACCCGTCGACCAATCTAGAATTTGAAGTAAAGGGGTTTTCATCTCCTGATCTGGTCATTTATAAAGAAGCACTATCTAAGATCACTGGATACAGCATTCGAGAAGTTTACGACTCCAAGCACCCAACTTTCAATCTTGTATTCCAGGATCAGGCCAGCACATCCACACCGGATTACTGGGCATCAACCGTTGAAAATCTCCTGGAACCTGTAAGCATCACGGTGGATACACTGGGAGGTCTGAGAAACCTTGACGGCGATTTTATAATATTGACTGTTCCAGAATTTGCCGCAGGACTCGAAGACTATGTGGAATTCAAGCAGAATGAGGGCTGGAACCCGGTGGTTGTTTCCCTTGTGGATGTCTATGACGAATTCAATTTTGGGATCAAATCTCCCCACGCCATTAAATCATTTCTGAAATATGCCAACAATCATTGGCTCTCTACCCCTGAGTACGTTCTGCTTGTAGGTGATGCCATTTCTGATCCCCAGCAAGCAAAACGGGATACCGGTGTTAAAAATGTACCGACATTTTATATGCAAACCTATGCCTGGGGAGCAGCGGAAGCTGATTTTTGGTACGCCCTTATCAACGGCAATGATTACCTACCCGATCTTCATGTCGGTCGAATTCCAGTGAATAATGGCGATGAACTCAAAAACACACTGGCCAAGCTGATTCGCTACAAAAATGACCTTACTTATGGCTCCTGGCAGAATGAGATCGTTACCATTGCAGGTTTTAATGCGACTTTCAAGCATCAGAGTCAAAGCTTGCTAAAGAATGAAGTACCAAACGCTTTTATGCCCTCGCGAGTATTCATTGATCGTACATCGGAAGGCCAAATATTTTGGGGAGATACGGATTCACTGATAGGTCTCTGGAATGATGGCAAACTACTTATAAATTTTCTGGGGCATGGAGGGGGTGCTGTTTGGGCTGATAGATCTCTATTCGTCAGGGAAGATATTGATTTTCTAGATCCAGAGACGCCACCGGCTTTTGTTACGAGCATGACCTGCTTTACCTCATCTTTTGCTCAGATTCAGGGTCTGGGTGAGGTTGTACTTACAAAATCTCCCGCAGGCGCCATTGGTTGGTTCGGTTCATCAGGTGTTGGATGGATGATCAATGATTATTTGATGATCCAACCCATGCTCCGCCGCCTCCTTGAGGAACATAAAACCGTCGGTGAATTGATGGACCTTGCCAGAACTGAATATTTTCTCTCAAACAGTGGCTATGATTATTTGAAACCAAGCATGCTGTTTCAATACAATTATCTGGGGGATCCAACGACCAGACTCGCGCTACCAGAAAAAGGAGAAATCCTTGCATCATCCAAGGACATTTATTCAAGAACAGAGCAAATAGAGCTTTCATACCTCGGTATTGATGCAGGTACCCTCAGCATTTTACCGGTTAATGCCAATGGTGATCCGTGGTGGCGAGAAGCTGAGGTTCATGAGACGACAGTGAGTAACAATTTTCCGATAGATCAGGAAGATATTGTCTACAATACCGACTCAACATTAGTCCTGACACCGCCAGCCGGTGAAAGTAGAACGATTTACACACTTGATCGTGGACCAGATCAGCCGGCAATTCAGGGCTATATCCCTTATTCAATCAGCTCGGATTGGATTGAGCATCAGACACCCACCGCCGATGGGCTTGAGAACTCTACCAATATACCCCTAAAATTAAAGTATCACTCCGTTACGGTTATTCCTGACAGTATTATTGTAAGTTTTATCGGCGGAAACAGTTTTGAGGAATATCTGACCTTTGATGGAGAATGGTGGGTCTCCTCGAATTTATCAGGTTTGACTTCGGGTGTGGTGAATACCTATTATTTCTTTTCAGCTTACGAGAATGGAGTCGATACACTCAGCTCCAGAATCTTTCGGCTATATCTGCCTACAGATATTTCCGTTTCCTTAAATGCTGTTCGAGAGAGTTATCTGGGAAAAATAAGCGGTTTGGAGTACGACTATACTTTGGAGGGCCTGAAGCAGGCTGTGGCGAGCTTCACCCATTTTGATTCATCCTCCGGGTTTGAACAAAATATTGTAAAAGAGGTAGAACTCAAGAAGGGAAACAATAGCCTTTTCATACCCACATTTATGGGCTCAAGCGATGTAGAGATCAGAGCATCAATTCAGCTCGATGGTGATGAAAATGCAGAGGATGATACGCTTCGGGAAAGAATCAGTCCTTCCTACTATCAGGTTCTACCTGGCAAAGGAATAAGCTTCGATGGTCAATCCTCGGACACTGTTGCCCTGTGGTCAGCGGGCTTTCTTTTGGCAAGTGATGCAGATACATCCTGGGTCAGGGTTCAGACGGATACGAATGAGATCAGTCATACCTCTGGTGTAACTTTTTATAAGGACTCCACGGTTTACTCAATAAAATCTTATCAGCCTGCAACCGCTATTCAAATTCAATCGGATCGATCATTATTCCTAAGAGATCCGAAAATTAACACTTGGCAATTATTGGATAAACCGGATGCGAATTATTTGTTGCATGGGAATGGTCTCGTCGCCATGGGTGTTAAGCAAAATACCACTGGACCAAAAGTATCACTAATGCTTGAAGGTCAGCTCTTTTTTGATGGGGATTACATACTGCAGAGTAGTCGCTTGAATTTGCTGGCAGAAGATCCTGATGGATTCAGCTGGCAGGAAAAGGATATTGACCTGATGGTAGATGGCACAGTGCTTTCTATTGAACTTGGTGATACGACGAAGGCTGCCCAAGAATTAGGTATCAGTGCGGACATGGAATTACAAACCGGCGACCATCAAATAAGCTATAGGGTAAGTGACGCACTTGGGAATTGGTCACAAGAGGAACTCGTGACAGCGGTAGTTGCCGGAGCTGCAAAAATTATTGATTATGGTAATTTCCCAAATCCCTTTACGGGGGAGACACTTCTCATTTATGAGCTTACCCAGCCTTTGACAGATGTGACTATTGACATTTACACACTCTCCGGCTACAAATTGCATAGCATTGATGCATTCAATGCTCGCGTGGGTATACCACTAGGTGCTATTGGATATCATGAAGTCCCCTGGAATGGTCGCGATCTTAGAGAAGAATTTGTGGCAAATGGCGTATACTTTTACCGTGTTCGAGGCAAATCAAATGGCGAAGAACTCCTTGGATCTGTAGGCAAAATGGTAAAGAACCGATGAAGCAGCTCCTGAAAAAAATAGGCTTCCTCATACTCATAAGTTCGCAACTTTCGGCTGGAGAGTATGCCGACGCATTTTTACTGGCAAATCTGCATCCTCAGGTGTATTCAATGGGATTCAGCACGGTTGCTACACCTGTTCTGGGTGGTCATGCGATGAATAATCCTGCTGGTTTTGTAAATGGAGCTCCCATATCTATTTCATTGATCTATGAACAATTTAACGATTTAACTCAGAGTGTCGGTTTCGAAGCCAAGTATGGCATATCGGAAAAATATGATCTTGGACTCACCCTCATTAATAACAGTATCAATGATTTGTATGCGCGACCAAATCTTTCAGGCTTGTCACCACAAAGCAGGAGAGACTCTGTGCTTAGCTTGGCAGGTAGCAACTCTGAGCTCATTAACTATCGTGAGAGCGCTGCATTTCTTTCGTTGGCCAGGGAATTTAAATTTAACATAGATCTAGGTTGGGTCTATTTCAAAATACCCTGTCGGGTCCCTGTCGGAGTTTCAGTCAAATACATTGACAAGATTCTCGTCGAAAATAGGGGACTGGGATCCGGTATTGATGCAGGTGGTCAATTCTTTTTCAATCTGGGCGGTATGAGCGATCTACTGATGAACACGGAGTTTTCACTAGGACTTATGCTCAGTGACGTACTGAACACACCTGTATTCTGGAATTCTGAACATCAGGATGCCATCAAGAGGCACACAACGTTTGGAATTTCTGTCGAGCAGAGCATTAAGAAATATGGCGTAGTTGTAAGTCTATCCAGAGCAAGGCAAGAACGTTATGACAATGACCTGCAGCACGGTATTCAAGTTAAGATTAAGGATCTGGTGTATCTACGCGGCGGTAATGATGGTACCACGACTTCCTTTGGTCTTGGCATTGGCTTAAAAAAGTTTATTATTGATTACTCTTTCAGCCGACACGAATTGTCTGATATGCAGAAAATTGGAATCAACTATCAGTTTTAGAGATAGTATCTCATGAGGGGTTCACATTGAATAGAAGATTGATCACCATATTAGCCCTACTCCTGTTATCAACTACCTTGTTTGCACAACGGAGAGACCAGGCAAGCGAAGACCCGCGGTATATCCTGGACCCGGAAACTGGCAAACTCAGTATGATTGTTCGAATCTGGGGTGAAGTTCAGGCTCCCGGCGTGACGCTGGTGCCATCTGATGCTGATCTAATCTCATTGTTAAGCTATGTGGGTGGACCAACTGGAAGAGCAAAATTGAATAAAATTCGGATCATTCGATTCAATGCCCCAGAAGGTGAAGAACGAGTTGTTTATGCGAACATCGAAGCCTTCATTGAAACAGGGGATGATGCTTACCTGCCAGCGATCTACCCAAATGATACAATTATTGTCAATGGGACAATAGGTAAAGTAATTGTGGAGTTTATGCCATATCTTTCAATTGCTATATCCTTGCTCCAATTTTATTACTACTTCATAATAACCCAAAAATAATAGCGGCGATTTAGGAATATTTATGTTTGAAGAAATCAGAGATGAATTAAGCGGTCTCAAACAGCGTCTTGAGACGTTGAGGGGGCATCTTTGACCTTTCTGAAGTGCAGGAGCAACTCGACGAGCTAAAGAAGCTCTCTCTCAAGGACGATTTCTGGAATAATTCCTCCGAGGCTCAATCAATCCTAAAAAACATCAATCTACTTGAAGGACAGGTGTCAGATTGGGACACTGTACTCGCCCACGAAGAGGATCTGGATATCCTACTTGAGTTGGCCAGTGAAGAAGGTGATGAGAGCTTTGCCGCAGATATTGACAAGGCATTACGCCTTTTTCGCAGAACGCTGGAAAACTATGAACTTCATCAACTTCTCAGTGAAGAAGATGATACCCTAAACTGTATTGTTACCATTCATCCAGGTGCCGGTGGAACTGAGTCCCAAGATTGGGCCGAAATGCTCTATCGCATGTACACTCGCTGGTTTGATAATCAGGGATGGTCATGGAAAGCATTGGATTATTTGCCTGGGGATGAAGCCGGATTAAAGGATGCCACATTGGAAGTGAAAGGCAATTTCGCATTTGGCTACTTGAAAGCTGAAAATGGAATACATAGATTGGTCAGGATCAGCCCCTTTGACTCCAATTCTAGGCGACATACATCGTTTGCATCCGTTTATGTATATCCTATCTATGACACTGAGATTGAGATTACCATAGATATGAGTGAAGTTCGTGTGGATACGTACCGTGCGAGTGGAGCAGGTGGTCAGCATATCAATAAGACAGATTCTGCCGTGAGGCTAACGCATGCACCCACGGGTATTGTGGTGCAGTGTCAGAATGAAAGATCGCAGCATAAGAATAAAGAAACTGCCATGAAGATGCTGAAAGCTAGACTTTATAAGCTTGAGAAGGAAAAAGAACAAGCCAAGATGGATCAAATGGCATCTTCAAAAACGGACATTGGATGGGGGAATCAGATACGATCCTACGTTTTTCATCCCTATACTATGGTCAAAGACCACAGAACAAAACATGAGACCGGAAATATTCAAGCCGTGATGAATGGTGATATTGATGGCTTTATTAAAGCATATTTATTGAATCAAATGGGAAAACAATCCTAATGAGTGAACGTACTTTAAAAGAAATAATGGACCAGCGTCGTGAGAAGATTAAAACTTTCATAGCTGAAGGAATTGATCCATATCCTCACAATTTTAATCGAACACACCTTACTGCAGATGCCTTAGATCATTATGAGGACAAAGATGAGCAGGATACTATCAGTTTAGCAGGCAGACTTATGTCGCGACGGGTCATGGGGAAAGCCAGTTTTGCAAACATTATGGATGGCAGTGGTCGTATCCAACTCTATTTGAGCCGAGAGGACGTGGGAGAAGACAAGTACGCCATGTTCAAAAGTACCGATATTGGTGATTTTCTGGGGGTGAGTGGAAAGATGATGACGACCCGCACAGGAGAGAAAACGCTAAAGGTTTTTGAAGTAGTTCTCCTAAGTAAGAATATTCGCCCACTTCCCAATGTAAAAGAGAAAGATGGCCAGCTGTTTGATGGTTTTGAGGATAAAGAACAACGATATCGGAAAAGATATCTTGACCTTATCGTCAATCCTGAGGTGAAGGAAACGTTTGTCAAACGAGCAAAGATTTACAAAAGTATCCGCAACTTTTTTGACGAGAGTGACTATTTGGAAGTTGAAACTCCAATCCTTCAACCTCTTTATGGTGGCGCATCAGCACGACCATTTAAAACGCACCACAATGCCCTCGATATTCCTTTGTACCTTCGTATAGCAGATGAATTATACCTGAAAAGATTGATTATTGGTGGATTTGAGAAAGTATTTGAGTTCTCAAGAAACTTTCGAAATGAGGGCATGGACCGGACCCATAATCCGGAGTTCACAGCCATCGAATGGTATGAAGCGTATGTAGATTATTTCTACCTCATGGACCAGGTTGAGGCTCTCTTTAAACATCTCGCAAAAGATCTTGGTCAAAATGTATTTAGCTTCAATGATCAGGAGATCGATCTGACGAAATCGTTTAAAAGGTCGACCATGGCTGATTTGGTTCAGGAATATGTTGGAATAGACCTCGAAACGGCAGATGAAGAAGAACTCATGAAAGTCTGCCGGGAGCACAAAATCGATGCACCCAGTGGGTCTAATTATGGACAGCTCCTGGATGCTCTATTCGATGGTCTGGTTCAACCACACCTCGTGGAACCGACATTTGTAACGGAATATCCGAAAGCTATATCACCTCTGGCCAAGAATAAGCGAGATAGTGATGGTACATTTGTGGAACGATTTGAATTATTCATCGCGGGCAATGAATTTGCCAATGCATTTACTGAGCTAAACGATCCCATCGATCAGCGTGAAAGACTTGAAGCGCAAGCCGCTCTTAGAGCTGCCGGCGATGAAGAAGCTCAACCTGTGGACGAAGATTTCTTACAGGCCATGGAATATGGCATGCCACCCACGGGTGGTGTTGGTATGGGGCTAGACAGATTGGTCATGCTGCTCACCGGAAGTAGATCCATTCGCGATGTCTTGCTGTTCCCTCAGATGAGGCCTGAATCTAAAGGATAGGTGTTAAACCTTTCTCGTGTCCTACACTGCTTATCTCGCAACACGTTATCTCTTCGGTAAACATCGGATCCCATTCATAGCATTCATTGCCAGAACAACTATTATCGGAATGGCTCTGGGGGTTACAACTCTCATCCTGGCTCTAGGAATCATGAGAGGTTTTGAGTCTGTCGTCACCGAGAAGATCATCGGATTTGATACTCATATTAGAATTGAAAAACTTTTCCAATCGGGTTTTGACCTCTCAGCAGAAAAAGTGGATAAAATTGGTAATATTCAAGGTGTGGATCAGATATTTCGTATTCGTAAAGCAGAGCTGATGTTAAAAGCCAATGACATCACTGAAGGGGCTCTTCTCGAAGCTATGCCAGAGAAAGCTTTAAAACAATTATACTCCGTCAGTTCAAATTTCAATAATTCTGATGCTGATGTATCGGGAGTTATCCTGGGAGCGGCACTAGCCGAGCAGCTTGGTGTTGATGTGGGTGAGTCTATTCTAGTGTACGATCTCAGTTCCCTCACTGAGCAAACTGGTTTTCCCACCATTGCGCATACACGGGTGCAGGCTATCTATGAATCTGGAATGGTGGACTATGATAAGACTTATCTCTACTGTACTCTGGAAACAATGGATGAAATTCTGGGAATCGAAAATGTCACCTATGAATACGGTCTCTTCCTTACTGATCTGTCTCTCACTGATCAAGTTATTGATGAAATAGATTCCATTCTTCCATATTCATATCTTTCTATATCCTGGAAGGATAGACATCAGACGCTCTTCAATTGGATGAAAACACAACAACTGCCCATCTTTGTAATTTTCAGCATGATTATGCTGGTCGCCTTGGTAAATATTGCCAGCACGCTCATTTTGATAATTATGGAGAAGAGAAGTGAAATCGGTACTCTGAGAGCCTTAGGAACCAGCAAAGCTCGGATAAGACGCGTATTTGCACTCGAGGGACTGATGATAGGATTGGCTGGGGTCTTAATAGGTTTGTTCTTCTCAGCCCTCTTGGCGTGGCTTCAGGGCACATATGGTCTCATTAGTCTACCTAGCGATGTATATTTTATGGATAGTGTTTCCATTCAAATTGCCACTGACGATGTTCTGTTGATATCCGGTAGCATCATCCTATTGGCTATTTTATCATCACTGATCCCCGCCATGCAGGCAAGCCGTCTCAATCCAGCTGAAGCACTGAGGGACGAATGAGACATTTGCACTGGTTCATAGCCAGACGCTATTTCTTCGCAAAACGGAGCAATCGCTTTATTAGCTGGGTTGGTGGTGTCTCTATTATTGGCATTGCTCTTGGTGTTATCGCTCTCATCATCACCATGGCTATCCTCAATGGTTTTGAATCTGAGGTTACTCGAAGGATCACAAATTTTATTCCTCATCTCACCGTTCAGCGAATGCCCAATACTGAGCCACTTGCAGAGCTAATTCCTGATCTCGAATCCATTTATTTTAGTATTGATAGGAAAGCCGTCATTGAATACGGAGATGAACAGACTGTTTTGAATGTGCGAGCCATAGATCAGGACAGGTGGGTACATCTGTTAAATGATCAAAGCGCTCGCTCAGGAATCAAGGGTCGATTGAAGGTCCTTGGGGATGAGCTGCCGGGTATCGTCATCGGAGTGGCCGTAGCGGATAAGTTATTTCTCACTGTCGGCGACACCTTGACTGTAAAAAGTCCGCTTGATATCAGGCAGGGCCTCTTCCGGATTCCCTCCAGGCATTTCGTTGTGACAGGGGTCTTTCAATCAGACATCTTTGATTTTGATAGGAGTCTGGCCATTATTCCTTATCAGGAGGGGAGACGTCTGTTTAAATCTGCCGGGAATGATAAAATATTTGTGTATTTAAACGATTTTAACGCGGCTCAGGAAGCCAAAGATCTGCTTCTATCAGCTTTTCCTGAAATTGAGATTCACACCTGGCACGATCAGCACAAAACCCTTTTCGATGCCATGCGGATGGAGAAGTGGGGTAGTTTCATCGGCTTAAATCTCATTATTCTTGTTGCCGTATTCAACATAGTCAGCTCCTTGATGATGATGGTTCTTGAGAAAACTGGTAGCATTGGTATTCTCAGGGTTATGGGAGCCCATGCTAGCAGCATTCGGCAGATATTTAATTTACAGGGACTAATTGTTGCTTTCTTTGGTGTGTTTCTGGGTACGCTCGTTGGTTCTCTCCTCGTTGTGGGGCAGGCAAAATGGGAATGGATCAAATTGCCTTCGGATATCTATTTGATTCCGGTGTTGCCCGTTAAAATGTATTGGGAAGAGGTTCTAGTCGTTGGTGGAGTAGCTTTTATAATTGTTCTATTATCAATCCGATATCCAGCTAAAAAAGCGGCCCGTTTAAATCCGCTTGATGCAATTAATTACAAAAGGTAGAGAAGCTAGCTATGGAACCCATACTTGAACTCCAAAACATAAATAAATCTTACACCAGCAGTGGTGAAAATTTACAAGTTCTTAGAGATATCAACTTCAGTATGAATCGTGGTGAGATCGTTGCTATTAATGGCCCCTCAGGTATTGGCAAAACCACGCTTCTGAATATCATCGGAACCCTTGATGAGGCTGATTCAGGCACGATTAGCGTATCAGGTCAGAATCCTCAAGAGATGAATGATGACCAATTGAGTGTCTTTCGTGCGGAAAATTTGGGTTTTGTATTTCAATTTCACTATCTGCTTCCCGAATTCACCGCACTGGAAAACGTATTGATCCCGGCCAAGATAGTTGGTATGGATAAAGATGAAGCCAATGAACGCGCTGCAGAACTCTTACAAGCTGTTGATGTTTACGAGCGACGAACGCACAAACCATCCCAATTGTCCGGAGGGGAAAGGCAACGCATTGCCGTTGCACGTGCTTTGATGAATCGCCCGGAATTGGTCTTGGCTGATGAGCCAACTGGCAATTTAGATCCGGATAACGGGCAGCGTCTCATCGATTTGATCCAAAAAGTCAGATCTGAATATGGTCAATCCTTTCTCATAGCGACCCATAGCCGGTCTCTCTCGGCTGCCTGTGACAGGGTCTTCACCCTACACAAATAAAATAAAAAGCACATTGTTTCAATCTGGAAGATTTTCAGTCTATATTGAAGGCTGAGATAATTAGAACTATTTGAGGTAATAAATTGAAAGCAAATTTTCATAAAAAACTACAAGCGGTGATACAGCTCTCCAAAGAAGAGGCTATCAGGCTTGGACACGCATACATCGGGTCAGAACATTTATTGTTGGGAATATTTAGGCAAGGGGACAATAAAGTTCTCGAGATCATGCAATCTCTGAATATTGATCCCACTGACATTATTAATCAGATCGAGGAGCAAATCAGAACCTCTGGTGGAACCATGATCCTGGGTACCTTACCCTTCACCAAGAGGGCTGAGCGCATTCTGAAGAATACCTATCAGGAAGCCAGAGATCTCAACGCTGATATTGTAGATGTGGAACATCTACTGCTGGCTATTCTTAGAGAGCAGGAAGGGATTGCCTCTGATATTCTCGCTCAATTCAGTATCGATTATGAAATCGTTCGCGATGAGATGGAATTCTCTCCTGAATCCGGTGACAGAGATCCAGAAGCAGGGAAAAGTGGAAAACCTCAGAGTAAAACGCCAGCTCTAGACCATTTCGGACGCGATATGACCGCCTATGCGAGGGCTGGAAAGCTTGACCCCGTTATTGGAAGAGACAAAGAAATAGAACGTGTCGCCCAGATTCTTTCCCGGAGGAAAAAAAATAATCCTGTTCTCATCGGTGAACCTGGTGTTGGGAAAACGGCCATCGCTGAGGGCCTCGCTCTGAGAATTATTGGCAAAAAAGTGCCCCGCATCCTCCTGAGTAAGAGAGTTGTCTCCCTTGATCTTGCGGCTTTAATAGCTGGTACCAAATATCGTGGTCAATTTGAAGAGCGCATGAAAGCAGTCACTGCTGAATTAGAAAAAAATGATGATATCATTCTTTTTATTGATGAACTACACACCATTGTAGGCGCTGGATCTGCCAGTGGATCCATGGATGCGAGCAATATGTTCAAACCTGCCCTTGCCAGGGGTGACCTGCAGTGCATTGGTGCTACCACGCTCGATGAATATAGAAAATATGTTGAGAAAGATGGTGCTCTCGAGCGTCGTTTCCAGAAAGTCATGGTGGAACCCCCATCCAGAAAAGAGACGCTTCAGATCCTCTATGGATTGAAGGATAGATACGAAGCCCATCACAATGTTCAATACAGTGATGAAGCGCTGGGTGCAGCTGTCTCATATTCGAGTCGCTACATACAGGATAAGTTTCATCCGGACAAAGCGATTGATGTGATGGACGAGGCTGGAGCCCGAGTACATTTGGCGAATGTAGATATTCCGGAAAATATTGTGTCCCTTGAAGCAGAACTGGATAATCTACGTATTCGCAAGGAAGATGTGGTTCGAAATCAGGAATTTGAACTTGCGGCTTCACTCAGGGACGATGAGCGGAATCTCATTCAGAAATTGGCTGTGGCCAATAAAGAGTGGAATACTGCCATGAAAATTGATCCACCTGTGGTCAAGGTTGACGATATGGCGGCAGTGGTTTCACTGATCACTGGCATTCCTATTCAGGATGTGGCTGAAAATGAAGCAGATCGGCTCTTAAAGCTCGAGGCTGAAATTACCAAACATCTGGTAGGGCAGGACCATGTCATCAAGGCTATGGCCAAAGCATTACGGCGTGCTCGAAGCGGATTTCGCGATCCCAAGAAACCCATCGGTTCATTTCTATTCCTGGGACCCACCGGTGTGGGGAAGACTGAGATGGCAAAAGTATTGGCAAAGTATATCTATCAGAATGAAAAAGCATTGATCAAGATGGATATGTCTGAGTATTCAGAACGATTTAATGTGTCTCGTCTCATTGGAGCACCTCCCGGCTATGTTGGATACGAGGAAGGTGGCACACTGACGGAAGCTGTGCGTAGAAATCCCTATAGCGTTGTACTCTTTGATGAAATAGAGAAAGCACATCCGGAAGTCTATAACATGCTGCTTCAGATCATGGATGAAGGGCAGCTCACGGACAGTCTTGGTCACACGGTCGATTTCAAGAATTGTATTCTCATTCTGACCTCCAATCTTGGACTCAAAAATCTTTCCCAGCCAGAAATCGGTTTTAATCAACAGGATATGAAAGTTGCGGCTCGAGAACAACGAACCAAGATCACCAAGGAAATGAAACAGACATTCAAACCCGAATTCATAAACAGACTAACTGATTCTTTGATCTTTGATTCACTCACGCGGACAGATCTCATAAAAATTGTTGATCTGATCCTTGAAGATGTAAGTAATTACGCCAATGAGAAGAATGTGAAGATTAAGTTGAGTCCCGGCGCCAAGTCCTTGATTATTGATCAGGAGATCGATAGCGAATATGGTGCTCGACCCCTGCATAGAATCATCCAGAGCATGGTTGAAGACAAGATTGCCGAAATGACCTTGCGGGGTGAAGTACGCTCTGAATCAACTGTGAGCGTGACAGTAAAGAAAAAAGCGTTGAGCTTTGCTGTACTTACCGATGCGAAGAGGAAAAGAACCAGCAAAAAAGCATCACTTAATGGTGAATAAGATATTTGGTGAGTACGAAGAGAATAAATCCCATCGTTGTAATCCCGGTCTATAACAGCCGGGATTCTCTTTTGGCCCTGATCAACAGGATCAGGACCATAACACAAATACCTCTAATGATAGTTGATGACGGATCCATTGATGGCCTCCAAGATAAATCGATTCCAGGCGCTATATATCTGAGACATAAAACCAACCACGGTAAGGGAGCAGCCTTGAAAACCGGGCTTAATGAGGCGAGAGCTTTGGCCTATACACATGCTATCACCCTTGATGCGGATGGACAACACGATCCCAAGTTGATTCCAACATTTCTGCAGAGAATCAGTGATTCCCACAGCGCACTTATTATCGGTGAGAGAGATCTAATTGGGAACGCCATGCCTCTTCATCGCAGACTCTCGAATAATATTACAAGTTTGATTCTTTCCCTGCGTACTGGCCGGCATATAGTTGACAGTCAAGTCGGTTATCGGGCTTATCCATTGAATGATAGTAGTTTATGGAATTCACGTGAAGATGGTTTTCAGTTTGAATCAGATGTTTTTATCAGAGCTGGAAAGCTTAATATGGCTCTCGTCTGGCAGCCCATACCTGTCATTTACAGCAAGGAGGGAAGCCACATGCATTTACTTAAGGATACGTTGCGTTTTGTGAGAACAATTCTGAGGAGTTTCATGTGTTAGAGTCACTTATTCAATTCTTTCAGGAATTTATCCAGGATCCCAAGTGGATCACCTTTCTACTGGCTATGACTCCCATTGGCGAATTGCGCGTAGCACTACCCTGGGGAATGACCTATGGAGAGATGGTCTGGTACGAAGCCTATATGTGGGCAGTAGCAGGCAATTTCCTGATTTCTATTCCTATTGTGCTGTTGCTGGGACCGCTCTCCAAGTTTTTTATGCGTTGGAGTATAGGTGAGCGCTTCTTCAATTGGTTGTTCGCCAGGACCAGACGTAAGGGAAAGATGATTGAAACGTGGGAATTCTTTGGTTTGGTGATCTTTGTAGGCATCCCATTGCCGGTAACCGGTGCCTGGACAGGTGCGGCCGCGGCATTTCTATTCGGATTATCGTATAGGAAATCATTTGCTGCCATTTTTACAGGTCTATTAATGAGTGCCACTATAGTGACCATCATAACTACTACCGGAGTTAAGTTATTTGGATGATTCAAGCAGGGAAGCGCTTTACCAATTGCGATCAGGTGCTAAGCGTTATATAATATCCCGCTTTTTAGGTATTTCGGGGTGTGGCGCAGCCCGGTAGCGCGCTTCGTTCGGGACGAAGAGGTCGGAGGTTCAAATCCTCTCACCCCGACATATTGAGATAGATAATGCGCGGAGAAAGTCCGCGTTTTTTTTGAGGAAGGTTTTAGAATGGCAGAACGGTATCCATTTGGTAAGATTGAAGCAAAATGGCAAAAGCATTGGGCGGACAATAAAACCTTCAAAGCTATTGACAATCTGGTAGATAAACCAAAATATTATATCCTGGATATGTTCCCATATCCATCTGGCGCTGGATTACACGTAGGACATCCTGAAGGCTATACAGCCACTGATATCATAGCGCGTTACAAGAGAATGCGGGGCTTTAATGTCCTTCATCCCATGGGTTGGGATGCTTTTGGATTGCCTGCAGAACAATACGCGATTGAAACAGGGACACCACCAGCAATAAAAACGGCCGAGAACATCGCAACTTTTAAGCGGCAGATACAATCGCTTGGTTTCTCGTATGACTGGGACCGCGAGATCAACACAACTGATGAGTCCTATTACAAGTGGACCCAGTGGATCTTCCTGCAATTGTATAAGAAGGGCTTGGCCTACGAGGCCGAAGTCGCAGTAAACTGGTGTCCTGAATTAGGTACAGTACTGGCAAATGAGGAAGTGATCAACGGAAAGTCAGAACGTGGTGGACACCCTGTGGTCCGGAAACCGATGCGCCAATGGATGCTGAAGATCACAGCCTATGCTGACAGACTACTGAACGATCTGGATGATCTTGATTGGACTGAATCCATCAAGGACATGCAAAGAAATTGGATTGGCAAGAGTACTGGGGCAGAGGTAGAGTTCACAATTGATGGAAATACAGATCTGTCCCTTAATGTTTTTACAACCCGACCTGATACCTTATTTGGTGCCACCTACATGGTTATGGCACCAGAACATCCCTATTTGGAGCAAATAACCGCCTCTAAGCAGCTTTCTGCTGTTGAGGAGTATCGTACTATTGCTGAGCGTAAAAGTGATCTTGATCGAACAGATCTCGCCAAAGAGAAAACGGGTGTCTTCACAGGTGCATATGCCAAAAACCCTGTAAATGGAAAATTGATCCCGATCTGGGTGAGTGATTACGTGCTTATGAGTTACGGAACTGGAGCTATTATGGCGGTTCCCGCACATGATACCAGAGACTACGAGTTTGCTAAAGAATTCGATCTTCCCATACAGGAGGTTGTTTCCGGGGGTGATATCAGTAAAGAAGCATTTACAGATATTGAAGAAGGTGTAATGATCAATTCAGCATCTCCGGATGGAAGTTTTACGATTGACGGACTAAAACCATCAGAAGCAATTCTGCTTACGATAAAATGGCTTGAGTCTACAGGAGGTGGTAAGGGTGCGACAAACTATAAGCTTCGAGACTGGCTCTTTTCAAGACAGAGATACTGGGGTGAGCCTATTCCCATATTACATGATGAGACATCATCTATACCCTTGTCTGACAGCGACTTACCCTTAACACTTCCAGTTCTTGAGAGAATCAAGCCTTCTGGGACAGGAGAAAGCCCTCTAGCCAATGCCAAGCAATGGTTACAGGTGGTTGACCCGGCGTCCGGCAAGGTCTATACTAGGGAAACGAATACAATGCCCCAATGGGCCGGCTCGTGCTGGTACTACTTGAGGTTTATTGATCCAGACAACCATGAAAAAGCCTGGGATCTTGAAAAAGAAAAATACTGGATGCCTGTGGATCTGTATATCGGTGGTGCTGAGCATGCTGTATTGCATCTGCTCTATGCTCGATTCTGGCACAAAGTCTTATTCGACCTTGGCTATGTGTCGACAAAGGAACCCTTTAAGAAGTTGATCAATCAGGGGATGATTCTGGGTATGGATGGCGAAAAGATGTCCAAATCCAGAGGCAATGTCATTAATCCAGACGAAGTTGTGGGTCAATATGGTGCTGATACCATGCGTTTATATGAGATGTTCATGGGACCCCTGGAACGCTCTAAACCCTGGAATACCAGTGGTATAGAGGGCGTATATCGCTTTCTGAATCGACTCTGGAGACATTTTGTTAACGATGAAGGGCAACTAATAGAGCTATCAGATGATTCACCTGATCCTGAGACCTTGATAATGATGCACGCCAGCATCAAAAAGGTTCAATCAGATCTGGATAATCTGGCATTCAATACAGCAATATCTCAACTCATGGTGTTTTCAAATCATTTAAGAGACCTGGACACAGTGCCTAGAGCAGCTCTTGAGACACTGGTCATGCTGTTAAATCCATTTTCACCCCATATTAGTGAAGAACTATGGGTCCTTTTGGGACATTCAGATGAGCTGGTTTATCACGCATGGCCCGACTATGATGAGAAAACGCTTTCCAGGGATACTGTTGTTCTAGCCATCCAGGTTAACGGAAAGGTTCGTGCACAGATAGAAGTAGAGGTAGATGCAAAGAAAGAAGATGTCCTGGCACAAGCTTATGATCAGGAATCCTTGAAACAGCATCTCGAGGGCAAGACAGTAGTTAAAGAGATTGTCGTACCCAATAGAATTGTAAATATTGTAGTTAAATAATTATATCAAAACATGTAGAAGGGGCAGGAGTGTCCCTTTTTACATATTTATCCTACTCGACATAATATATATTAACCACCTATAGAGGAATATCTTGATTTTTGGCGCTTTCCAGCCATTTCAGATACTTCACATCTATTTTATCAATATTAATGGAAATGATCTCGGGAGTATCATAGGGATGTTTATCTCCTAACAGCCGCATCAATTCAACGACCTGATAAGAACTGGTCTTAAATTGAATCAAAAATTCCTGGGATCGTTTCAATTCGCCCCGCCATGAATAAATACTTTCAACTCCGGAGATGATCTGGGCACATGCTGCCAATTTCTCCTCTATTGCCAGGAATGCTAAGTTTCTGGCTGTTTCTTCCGAATCAATGCTCGTCACAACTACACATGCTTTCGTTTCCATATACCACCAATTATTGTTCATAGATCATAGATATCTGTTAATTAATATAATATTGCCAAGCCTGAGGGTGCCGATTATATTCGCTCCGCTTTATGAATTTGCCGGGTGGTGTAATGGTAACACTAAGGTCTCTGGTTCCTTCATTGGGGGTTCGAATCCTCCCTCGGCAACGTTTTTTTGACAAACGGTCACAATTTATCTGTGGATGATAATTGGAAAGTTAAAGACAAATGGTTCAAGCTCAAATCCTTTGTCAAACCTTGTCCCCGGTTAAATATTTGTGTATTATATGGCGCGTTCGTCTAGTGGTTAGGACGCTGGCCTCTCACGCCGGTAACAGGGGTTCGACTCCCCTACGCGCTACAAGAGATAAAGATTTCGATCTTTATTTTAACATGCACCAGTAGCTTCCGTCTTCGCCTCACCCGCCGCTGTTAGCGGGCTCTTGGCTTCGACGGGACAGGCAATTTCGCTACTGGATCTATGTACAGGAAATTGTATTTGGCAACATGCACCAGTAGCTCAATTGGATAGAGCGTTTGGCTACGGACCAGAAGGTTCCGGGTTCGACTCCTGGCTGGTGTACAAGATAAGCCCCTGAATATCAGGGGCTTATCTATTTTAGTTAGAGAATCGTTCTTCCAATTCTACCCCTAATCCATCTGCTGTTCGATTAACAAAATTGAAGTATGCAGCTATGGAACAAATATCGTGGATTGCTCTATCATCAAAACCAGTGAGTCTGAGCGTTTCTACGTCTTCTAGGGTCATCTTCCCTGGAGTTTGAGTTAGTTTCACCACATAGCCTAGCATGGCTGTATCTGCATCATTCAGATCCGGATCAGTGTGTGACTCAATTAGATTTGAAATTAGCTTTTCTTGAGATTCAAATCCGACATTTTGACTATGAAGTAATCTGCGGAGGCCCGCCCCGTGGTGTTCAATTCAGTAGTGACACTCATTTACGGAAGATACTGTGACAGCTATTATCTCTCGTTGAATTCTCGATAAAGGACCTTTACTGAACATGAGTTCTCTGTAAAGATCATTGTGTGCTTTGGTGAATATGCTGTGGACACTATGAATTCTAAGAATATTGTCATCATCATTGACACGGTCCATTTCAGGTATGTCTTCCAATTCCAGATATTTAATATATGCCATTATTTCTCCATTATTTGCTCAAGTCTAAATCATGATTATTGTCAAAATAAGGACAGAAATGTGAGATGCAGATAGTTATTATCCTCACCAGAGAAACACTTGAAGTTATCACCAGGCCCTTTTCTAATACCAAGGAGTTAAATTGAAACGTTTATTGATACCCATTTTTCTATTGTTCTTGATCTCAAATAGTTTGACAGCCCAAGATACCAAGGATGTACCCTCATCAGCCAGGAGAATTAAGCCTGTCGCCGTTGGGGATATTCTGCCTTCCTACCCCTTAACAGATACCAAATATGAAACAATTGATCTCTATTCCTATCTTGAGGAACAACCTATAATTTTGATCTATTATCGTGGCGGTTGGTGACCATACTGCATTTTACAGTTGGGTCAACTGTCCGAAATAGAAAATGAGCTTATCGAAATGGGATACAAAATTGTAGCGGTTAGCCCTGATCGACCGGCAGTTCTAAGTGAAACGATTGATACGAGTAGTCTCCCCTACACTCTTTTATCAGATAGCACCATGATTGGAGCTCAAAAACTGGGAATTGCCATTGAGTTTAGCGGTATTAAAGTGGCCGCCTACAAGCTGAATAATCAGGATATTGAAGCATCTTCCGGTGAAACTCACCATCTCATTCCCGTTCCAACTGTGTTGATCGTGGATCAAAGTGGTACCATCCAATATGTTTATACCGATCCTAATCACAGAAAAAGACTGGATCCTCAGGAGTTGATCAGAGTTTCTAGAATGAGCATGAGTCCCTGACCTAAAACCTACCAGGACTAAATATCATATCACTTCATTTTTACACGGTTTCCTTGTCACAGGCTTGGGATATGCTAAATTCCTGACCCCTTAAAATATTGTATTGTGAAGGAGAGTTCATGGAGTGGAGAGCCAGTCATATTCTAGTTAAAAACAAAGGACTCGCAGATGATCTGTACGATCGGCTAAAAAAGGGAGGGAAATTCGAGCAGTTGGCCAAACAGTATTCCACCTGTCCCAGCAAATCCAAGGGCGGAGACTTAGGCTGGTTTGGTGTGGGACAAATGGTTAGACCCTTTGAGAATGCAGTTCAGAAAATGGCAAGAAATCGTGCTTCAAAGCCTGTAAAAACGCAGTTTGGTTATCACATCATAAAAAAAACTGGACAACGATGAGCACTCAGATAGAATCCTTCCGACACAATACCCGCGCACTAATATTTCTGTTGTCGGCTGCCGTTAAAAGCATTTACGGACCTTCAAGGACCTTACTTGTTGATCACTCTTTAGGGGATGGCTATTACTGCGTATTCAAAGAGCAAAACAACTTGAGCCCGGTTGAATTGATTTCGATTTACAAACGAATGCTCCTGTTACAGGTCAATAATAAACGCATCAAGATCCGGCAGGCCAATTCTAAAGACTGGAAACATTTGCACACTCCAAATATTAGATCTACTCGGCCTCCCATGCTCATGCTTGATGATCATATATCGCCCTCATACGAATTCACAAATCTGGATCTCTCTACACTTCCTGAATATTCCCTGCGTCAATATGATCAAGGCTTCCTCCTGCGTATTGGCGAGAATGGAAAGCTTCTGGAAACCTTCACTGATACACCAAAACTCTATAAGATGATGGAGGAGAATGAAAAGTGGGGTCGCATTTTAAATGTATCTTCCATCCCAGAACTCAATACGCAAATCCTTGAAATGGGGTTTAAGCAGCTAATATGGGTTGCTGAAGGTCTGCAGGAAAAAAAGATCGCAGCTCTAGCTGATGAGATCTCTAAACACGCTGAGACAAGAGTGATATTTGTTGCTGGTCCCTCATCCTCAGGTAAAACAACTTTTACCAGACGTCTAAGTATTCACCTGGCTGTAAATGGCATTCAATCACGCTACCTCTCCATGGACGATTATTATTTAGATCGTGATAAGATATCACCTCAGTCTGACGGCACCCTGGATTTTGAAAGTGTAGATTGTCTTGATCTAGACACTCTAGGGCAGGACTTGTTAGCTTTGACACAGGGAGAGACAATTCAAAGACGACACTATGATTTTGTGGAGGGTAAGCAGGAAGTATTAGCTGAAACCCTTGTTTTGGAAGCTGATGAGGTCTTGATCTTTGAAGGCATACATGGCTTAAATCCACTCATTCATGCAGAATTGCCACAAAACAGCTTCTTTCGCCTCTATATTAGTGCCCTCACCCAGTTGAATATTGACAATACACATCCAGTATCCACCTCAGACGGTCGTTTGATTAGAAGGATAGTCCGTGACCACACCTATCGTGGATATAGTGCTGACCAGACTATCAATCGTTGGAATTCTGTACGCCATGGTGAACTATACAACATCTTCCCTTACCAGGAACAAGCAGATCTCATGTTCAACTCTGCTCTTGTTTATGAATTATCAATATTGAAGCGCTATGCCCTACCTCTACTGCGGAAAGCAGCAAAGAATACAGTTCGTGATCGATTAATCACTTTGCTTTCATTATTTCATACCATTCCTGATCAACATGTACCAGGAACATCCATTCTCAGAGAGTTCATTGGGAAGAGTTATTTTACCTACTAAGGCCCCCATGCATATTCTACTTGTTCTGGCAGGAAACCCCCCGGGAGCTGAGCTTCTTGAAGCATCCTTATTGGCGGCAGACCTGAGCGTTGGTGTCGATGGTGGAGCCGAGAGTTTTAGGACTCATGGATTGTCACCTGATCTCATCATAGGGGATCTGGATTCATTAGGGGAAGTGTCATTCTTTAGATCAGAAATTATCTCTTTAGAAGACCAACTGCGTACTGATTTACAAAAGAGTCTTGATTATATCATAGAAAAATATGAGCCAAAGCGAATAACGATTCTAGGTGGAACTGGGGGTCGGACAGATCACCTGTTGAATAATTTACAGATATGCACTAACATAGTATCTGATCTGGATATTAGCTTTGTAAGTGACCAACTGGAACATGAGACATTCAATGTAGAGGAACTCTTCCGAATAACGCCCCGAACAAATTCTCAGATGAAAGTAAAAGTAGGATCCACAGTGAGCCTCATCCAGGTAGGTGAATTTGGTGAGCTGAGCATAAAAGGACTAGAATGGGACGTTCAAGAGGTCAGTTCTGGTGATCTGTTTATCAGTCAGAGTAATATCGCCCTAGAGGATCATCTCCAGGTAAGCCTGTGTACCGGCTGCATATATATTGCTGTGTATAGTTAGGCAATAATACCCAAATGAAAGTACATCCAATAGACATTGGCATTCTACTTGTCTATTTAGCTGCAATCTTCTTAGTCGGATTTTTTAAATATAAAAAGGGTGATTCCCTCGACTACATCCTCATGGGTCGGAAACTCTCCCTGCCGGCATTTGTTATGACCCTTGTATCTACCTGGTATGGTGGAATTCTGGGTGCCAGTGAATTTAGCACGACTTACGGGATTTCGAATTGGGTGATCTTTGGAATGCCTTATTATCTATTTGGGATCATTTTCGCACTGTTTGTGGCCAAGCGGGCGAGAAACATGAGGGTCAGTTCTCTGCCAGAGATGATTGCCAGCAATTATGGTCTCATAGCTGGCAGATTGGCTTCAGTTTGGGTTTTACTATTAGCGACTCCTGCTCCTTACATACTCACACTGGGGCTCTTACTTAACTTTTTTACAGGCATTCCCCTAAATACTGGAATTGTACTGGGAACTATTTTCTCCCTTGCCTATATCTATCGAGGAGGATTTGCATCCGTCGTCAATACAGATAAAATCCAGTTCGCCCTCATGTTTCTCGGATTTATCGTCATCCTCTCGGTTCTCTCTGTCAACTATATGTCCCCTCTCGAATTATGGAAAAATCTTCCTGAATCCCATCGATCTCTCACTGGAGGTAACAGCCTAGGATACATCCTCGTCTGGTTCTTTATTGGGTCCTGGACGCTGGTTGACCCGGGCTTTCATCAAAGAGTGTATGCCACTACCACTGCGAAAGTGGCCAAGAAGGGTGTTTTGATAGCGATTATCTTTTGGTTCTTTTTTGATATCATGACAACGTTTACAGGACTTTATGCATTCTCCTATCTACCTTCTGATACGATTCCGGCTCAGGCTTTTCTCGAATTGGGAAATGCAGTCCTGCCCATTGGTCTCCAGGGACTGTTTTTTGCAGGTATTCTTGCTACGGTAATGTCTACTCTTGATAGCAACACACTCATCTCTGGTATAACCCTGGGGAAAGACATTCTGGGAAGTTTCCCCTTATTTAAGCAATACTCTACCAATCGACTAATTCAAATAAGCATGGGCATCATCCTTATTATCGGCATTCTCTTGGCTATATCGCTCCCATCTGTAATCGATCTTTGGTATACCTTTGGGACCATCACCATTCCCGCATTGCTTGCGCCCACTACGTACAGCATCCTGAAGAAACCCATTCAAAAGAGAGCAGTGGTTCTGAATCTACTATTCCCCCCTATAATTTCCATTTTATGGTTCCTCTTTGGAAAAAGTGATCAATGGGGTTATTATTTAGGATTAGAGCCATTTTATCCGGGTCTTTTATCGAGTTTGCTGATATTGATATTGTTTAACCGTTCAACAAGAGAAGGACCTCATGTACACAGACTTTAATGCAAAAACGGTGCTCATCACAGGGGCCAGTGCTGGAATAGGTGAGGCCTGTGCAAAAATATTTGCCAAATCAGGCGCAAATTTAATATTAACAGCGAGAAGAGAAGATCGTCTCAAAGAACTAGCCTTTTCGCTGGAGAATGAGTACTCGATTACAGCGCTCGCCGTCGGCCTGGACGTAAGGAATAGTCAGCTGGTGGATGAAATGATCTGGGGATTACCAAAAGAAATGCAAGACATTGACCTGCTGGTAAACAACGCTGGTTTGGTGATTGGTGTGGAGAAAGCACATGAAACTCCGGAATCCGATATTGATACCATGTTTGACACCAATGTAAAAGGTATTTTAAATCTTATTCGAGCTGTTGTCCCATCAATGCTTATTAGAGATATGGGTCAGGTAATCAATATCTCCTCAATTGCCGGACATGAAGCCTACCCCGGTGGTAGTATTTATTGTGGGACAAAACACGCAGTAGATGCAATCACAAAGAGTTTGAGAATGGATGTTGTGGATAGCAATGTGCGTGTCACAGCAATATCTCCTGGATTGGTGGATACAGAATTCAGCATTGTGAGATTCAAAGGTGACGAGGAAAAAGCGACTTCAGTATATAAGGGTCTGGAAGCATTGGTGGCTGAAGATATTGCAGAGGCAGTGTTTTTTGCAGCAACGCGTCCCCCCCATGTCCAGATAGCCGATATGATTATATTTCCAACCAAACAGGCATCAGCCACTATTGTACACAGGAAAAAAATGTAGATAATGAATAATTCAAACTTTTTGCCTAACAGGATGTATATCACATGGGATATACCTTGTGTTATAGGTCAAATCGATCAATGACTGTGGCGATTAGTTTTGAGCATATTGAAAACAAATCCTCAAAGGAGGGAAAAATGAAAACAAAAGATTTATTAAAAAGAATATCGATTTTATTGATCATTGGTGCATTCATGTTGATTGGCTGTGAAGAGACTGATGATGGAAAGGTTTCTGCTGAAGACTCCACGGCGGCAGTTGCTCAAACAGAATTGGCCAATGCAGCGCTTGAAGACGTCATGGATGGTATGTTCGATGCCGACCCAGATTCTCTCCAGGACTTGATCGATCTGCTTGATTTTAGTGAACCTTATGGTCTCTACACGGCAGCCCATGATCTGGATCCAAACAATAGTGATGCAAATTTTGGCTTAGCTTTCACAGGCTTCCTGAGATTAACACAGGATCAAGACCTTCAGGATATGCTCTTACGCTGGGAAGATTATTTAAGTGTGAATGAGCCTTTCATGGTTGAGGATTACAGAAACACACTGGGAAAATCCGGATACGGATTACCCCTGAGCATCAAGGGTATTGGAGTCCCGATCACACCTTTTATGGAACTGCCCCTAGCATTGACTAAAATGAGTGTCGATGATGTCCCCCAGTTTAGTGAATTTCAGGGCATGGTCGAAACGCTATTCCTCCCCATTGTTGAGGAAAGTATCAGCTCCCTGGAACTGCTTGATGATGATCAGGACTTTCTATTTACCATCAGCGCCGCATTACAAGGTGAAAGCGAAGCTGATCCCATTGAATTGGATCTAACGGAGGTCTATGTCCTTGAGGCAGGTCTATATGCTCTAAAAGGGGTATTGAAAACTGTTGTAGCCTATAATTTTGACTTTGTTTCCTTCGATTCTTTGGGAATCGTTACGGAACTATCCCAGGGATCTGATTTTGCTACTTTGAAATCAAATGGAGCTGCAGACTTAAGCTTGGCTCTTGCTTCCATGAACACAGCGTTTGACAAGGTATTTGATGCCCTGGATTTCCTTGAAGCAGAAGATGCAAATAGCCAGGATTATGATTTGATCACCTTCTCTGAGGATGATGACCCAGATGAGATCAGAGCAGATCTTGCTGAAATTCAAAGTGCATTGCAGGGTCCTACCTTGATTCACTTTTCATACTGGGAAGACGTCTATGATAATGATGGATACTATCTTTATGAAGAAGAGCATGAGGATAGTTTAAAGATCGATATTTCTCAGTTCTTTAATAATCCCATCACTGATTTTAAAGCCATGGTACCTCCCTACACAATGGGTACTCAAATGTATTATGATTATGAATATCAATACCTCCAAATCCCTGTTTCCTTTACATCAAGCTCTGTCCGTGTTTCTGGTCTAGATAATTCGCCGATCTCTGTAACACTGGCTTATTATGAAGGTGAACCTCTCATCGCCTTTGTCCAAATTGGTTTTTTTGGTTATAATCTGACCACCGCAAGTCCAAGTGATGTACCTGTAGCAGTTTGGGAAGCATATGCTGCTTTTTTAACTCTTGTTGATCAATACTCCGATGAACTATATCAATATCCATCTATCCAGTTCCAGTGGAACGGTACTGCAACAACCGATGCCCAACTACAAATTGATGGAACAGTCTATCTGGAATACGAACAACGAATGGCATCATACGTAGAACCTCATCCAACATGGGACGACGCGACTTACAGTGCCTGGTTGAATAATTGGCCTGATCCAACCATGAATGGCATCTTCCCTGATATGGATGCACAGGGTATCGCAGACTTCCTAGATTTTCAACAAGAAGACTGGGATGAGATGCAAAACTAGATGAATAAATAGAAATATAAAAAGGCGGTCTTGGTGACCGCCTTTTTTTATTTTATAAGATTACAATGCTAAGAAAATATATCGCAACTTTACTCCTCTTCGTATGTCTACAAGGTATTGGATTTACAGACGAGTTTGTAGACTTGAGCAATCACAAGACACAAATGGAATACACTTATTTCTCACCTGTTCAGCTTGAAGGCAGCAAGGATCTGTATATTTATTCTGGGATAAATCATTCGCTTTTCAATTATGAGGCTAAAAATAAATATGGGACTTGCTATTATCTACAAGTGGAGCAGTCACAGCAGAACTATGAGATCAGCGATAGCAGTAACACATCTCTTGCCATAGGGAATCGAGACAAATATGGACTACAGATCGGCCTCAAACAGGATATTAAAGGTAATGTATTTTCGCTTAATTTCGGATTCTCTGAATCCGTAGGAATTTCCCAGCTAAATTTTGGATATACCTATCATCAGAATCAATTTGATATTTTTACTGATCTTCGGCTCACTCAAGCGGCATGGGCAGTAACGGTTAAAAACAACGATTACTCGATTCTGGGGACAGCATTCTATAAAAAATCAGTCTTAAGAATAGGCAATAATCTTCATTCAAAATGGGGATCCCTTTCCGCGTCAATAGCTGGGTCAATACCCCTAACAATCCCTGGACATATTGAGGGCATTAGCACGGAAATGTCTCCCTTTTACCGGGAATATGACCTGAACCTCATATCACAGATCCACAATGAGGGTCATTTGGAGATATTTCTGAACCTCAAAACCGATACCTTAAATTCTGACATTCGTAGTGATGAGAAAAATGTGGGTAAGCTTTATGCCTTTGATAAAGCTGAACAATCCTTGGGAGTCAAACTACGTCGTGGTCATTACAGCGCTTCTCTTCAATATCACACATTTGATACGAGAGTAAGTGGATCAGTGCTGGCTACGTATTTCGGGGATGTCTTAACCCAGTTAAGTGGAGCACGTTACTTTCATCAGGTCGAGATTAATGGCTCATATACAGAACTCACTTTTGCTACCAAGGGGAAAGTGGGTCGAATTCTCGACTATCAGATTGAGAACTCATTATTTACTGGAAATGGCGAGATCTATTCTAAACACTATGTATTTCAACTCTTCAATCCCATAACGGATCTGAGGATTCAAGAGTTGAAGGTTCACTCATTTATTGTGGATAAAATAAGTTTGGAAATGCGGCGAGGGATATTGAGTAATATTGTCCTCGTTGTCGATATTGATTATCTCTTTCCACTCCAGGTGGATATGAAAATCTCCCCTGAAAGAGATTATGATAGTGCTGATTTATCTTTGGGTACAAAATTTGGGGCGAGACTGATCTATAGATTTGACTAAATCGTAATTAGCTAGTTATGGACCTCATCTGAAACGATATTAATCTTTGTAGAATTCACAATTTCAACGACCCGATTTAATGCCTGACTCGATTCCACTTCTGAGCTGGCTCTTTTGGCAAACTTTATCAGATCGGCCGTTGTAAGCAATTTACCCGTCACCTCAATCATATCTTCACCAAATTCATTCATGGATTTCATGATGGCAACCAGTTCGCTACTGGTTTGTTCGGGTGCGTCGATCAAATATCGGTTTTCATAGTACTGTTTTAATATATGAGTGAGTTCTGAATGATATTCTTTGAATTGACCATACTTTAAAAACTTGGATTCCTGCAGAGCCTTCAAATCACGTAAGGCGATAACATGGGCTTCATCTGGAGCAATAATTGTGATCGAATTATTTTCGGATTGTCTGTTTCGATACCGTTTTATGAGATAATAGATCACATAAGCAAGGATCAAAGAAGCGAGAATCATGAGAACTGCAATGAGATTTATACCGGTACTAATCCTATGCAGGCCTTTGATATCATGAAAATTGGTATCAGCAGGGGTTAAGATAGAAACAATCTCGATTAGAGGACCAGATAACTCCAAACTATCCTCGGAATTCTCCCCCTGTAGGTAAACAGGAAAGGCCGGGAATTGATAATATCCCACAGAGTCATAGACTGCAGCGTTGAATAATAATTCCGACCCTGTTTTGTTTGGTGTGAGAACATGGCTAAGCACTTCGATTCCACTACCTTCCAGATCGAGTTTACCCAGTGATGCTTCAAGGTCACCATCATGTTTGATGTCCCACGAAAAGCGAATGATATCGCCTAAGGCCCCATGCAGGCTGTCAGCTTTGAAATTTATTTCGTATCCAAGTAAAAGATTCACCCCCATAAGTGAGGCAAACAGCATAGATCTTAGTTTCATCGGATTCTTAAGGCTCTTTTCCTGAAAAAGTGTATGAGAGGATCAACATAGGATTCATCTGTTCTTATAGCCAGATAATCGAGCCTGTTATTCTTGAAAAAGGTTTGTAGCTCGTTAAATCGTCGTTTCGAACTTTTATTGAATGCTGCTCTTATGGATGCTTTCCCAGTATTCAGTAATGAAGTTTCACCTGTTTCACTATCATGCAGTTGAATTAATCCCAGATCGGGTAATTCAAGCTCCCAGGGATCATGAAGATGAAATGAGAGCATGTCATGCTTGCGACTCGATTGTTTGAGACCCTTATCATATCCTTCATCCAGAAAATCTGAGATCAGAAAGACTACGGAACGTTTTCTGACAACCCGATTCATATATTCCAATGCGGCTTGAATATTTGTCCCCTGATGTTTAGGCTCATGGTCCAAGACTTCACGAATTACCCGCAGAACATGGGATCGACCTTTCCGCGGTGGAATAAATTTTTCAACCTCATCTGTGAATATGATCAAGCCAACTTTGTCATTATTCTTTACTGCAGAAAATGCCAGGACAGCTGAAAGCTCTGCAGCCAGATTGCGCTTCATTTGCCCTCTGGTGCCAAAAGCTCCTGAGGCTGAGGCATCGACCATAATCATTACTGTAAGCTCTCGTTCTTCCTCAAATAGCTTTACATAGGGCGTCCCAGTTCGCGCTGAGACGTTCCAATCAATGGTTCTGATCTCATCACCGGGTGTGTATTCCCTGACCTCGGCAAACTCCATCCCACGACCCTTGAACACAGAATGGTATTCCCCACCGAACACCTCATTCACAAGGTGTCTGGTGCTTAGTTCAATTTTTTTGACTTTTTTTAATAACTCGCGATTTAGCAAAGCCCGTTAATTCCCTTTGATATGTTCACTAATCGAAATTACTTGGGATAGCATACCTTGAAGATTTATCAAGGAACTTCAGTTGCCTCAAAAATCCGTTGAATAATGTCTTCACTACTTACCTCTTCGGCTTCAGCTTCGTATGAAACCAGTACTCTGTGTCTCATCACGTCCATTCCAATGGCTCGAATATCATCTGGAGTTACAAATCCACGTTGATTGATAAATGCATTCGCTTTGGCAGCAAGGGCCAGGTTAATTGAGGCTCTGGGAGAAGCACCATATTCAATAAGCGGGGCCAAGTCAGGCAATCCAGCTTTGGCGGGATCACGAGTTGCCAGCACCAGAGAGACGATATACTTCAGGATTTTATCATCGATATATATCTCATCAACAACATCACGTGCATCAAGGATATCCTTCTTCTTGATTACAGGTTTGATCTTGATTGAGGGATTGGGGTGCGCCATTCGTTTGATAATCTCAAATTCTTCAGCCTCTGAGGGATAATCAACTTTTATCTTCAGCATGAATCTATCGACTTGAGCCTCAGGCAGTGGATAGGTCCCTTCCTGTTCTATAGGATTTTGAGTGGCAAGAACGAGAAATGGTTCTTCTAGCTTATAGCTCGTATCCCCAATGGTAATCTGTTTTTCTTGCATGGACTCGAGAAGAGCAGCCTGCACTTTTGCAGGAGAACGATTGATTTCGTCTGCTAGAATTAGATTACTAAAGAGGGGACCCTTTTTTACGTTGAATTCACCGTTCTTCTGATTGTAGATAAGGGTTCCCAAGAGATCGGCTGGTAGCAGATCCGGTGTAAACTGAATTCGGCTGAAACTAACAGCTATCAATTCAGCCAGCGTTTTTACCGTTAAGGTTTTTGCGAGACCGGGTACGCCTTCCAACAGGATGTGCCCGTTTGAGAGCATACCGATTATGATACGACGTATCATGCCCTCCTGTCCAACGATTACTTTTGCTGCCTCTGCTTCTAGCGACTTTAGGAAAAGACTTTTTTCCTTAATCTTTTCATTAAGTTGAGTCAGATCGAATGCCATGATTTTAAATCCTGTAAATTATGAGGTCTTTGTAAGTAAGTGTTGAAGTTCGGGTATTTCTTCAAGGGTTTTACCCAAATATTTCAGCTCAAATTCAACCGAAGGTGCCATCTCGTGGTCTGGATATTTTTCAAGAAATTTGGAATATGCCGTGGTAGCTGGTTCGTTCTCACCCAACTCATTGGCATAGATGTACCCGATAGAAAATAATGCTTTTGGTGCTTGTTCTGTCTCTGGATATTCTTCTACTATCTCACCGTAGGCAGAAATTGCGCCTCTCAGATCACGCACATTCTTATGAAAAACCTCTGCAAGCTCATATCTGACATTTATGACATCCGGATTATCAGAATATTTTTCCAGCCAAAGCTTAAACATATTTACAGAAGCTTTATTTGCCTGCACGCTAAGGGCTTGCCTGGCTAGATCCAAAAGATCAGTTGGAGAATAGTTCCCCACATTGTCGAGCGTTGACTGGAAATAGGAGTCAGCTAGTTCCATATCCCTGAGATACATAGAACTAAGATTGGCAGCATTAATTTTTGCTGCAATACTCTGAGCATCCGTTTCTGCTTTTTCAATAGCATTATCAAAAAGTTCAAGGGCCTCTTGATATTTTTCCGCTTTGATCAATTCTGTTCCCTCTGAGATAGACTCATCATATGATTTGCTACAAGAACTAACCATTAAGCCAATGATCACAACTGCAAATAGTAACAATTTCTTCATTACCACAATTCCTCTTTCTTTATTTTCTGGGTGTGACATAATTCTTTTAGAAATTTGAATAAATCCTTCTCCACACAGGCAGTTTTACTAATAGAAGAGCCTCATGTTCCCCGCATTATAGCTTTTCTAAAAGGCGTATGCTATAGCAATGTGAGTTTGAGCTGGTTTTCCATCGGATCCATTACCAATTGGTATTCCGTAATCAATTCTTGCTGGTCCAATGGGGGTTTTAATAGTTAGCCCCACACCAACAGCAGCAAAGACTTCAGATATTTTAGCAAGCCGCATTTCTGACCAGATATTCCCAGCATCAAAGAACACTTCACCGCCAAAATATGAGTAAATGGGAAATCGTAACTCAAAGTTAGTGAAATATCTGAAATTTCCACCCGCTGGTACCAATTCATTATTTGAATAGACCTGTGGTCCTATTTCCTGTTGTCTGTATCCCCTGATACTCGAATTTCCTCCCAGGAAAAAACGTTTTTCATAGGGTATTGCTACACCGGGGTCTTTCTGGACTGCCATAGCAAAGTTGATATTATGAGCAAAAACAACTTTCGCGAATAAATTCCAATATGAACTGAAGGATGACTGTAGCTGCAAATAGTCATTGGCTCCCTGAAGGATATATCCAACCAGTTCTGGTTCGACCACTACTTTAAATCCGGATTGCGGATAGAAATAATTGTCACGTTCATCCCAAATCAGTTTGAGACCAATTTTTCTGGCCTCTTCGTAAATATCTTCACTAGACGTGGGTGTACCCTGACTATTGGAAAGACTCCATTCGGCTAGAGATTGAACCTTGATTTTGCGAAACCAGCGATAGGTCATGATCGCTCTTAGTCCATAGGCATTATTTTGGAATCCGCTGCGGCGATTATCAATATACCAGAAAAAGGGATTAATCGTCAGGGGAACTCTCAAATGATATAACCAGGGTTCAACATAATAAAAGTCCAACTTAAACTGCTGCGGGATAAATATTGAGGGGTAGATAGAACTAACTTTGGTCTGGATCCTGATCCTTTTACTGCGTTGAAAAAGGTTATTGTGATACCAACTACCTGACAAACCAATACTCAGTACAGGATCAGCATTCACAGCTTCATCTGCATAACCCTGCTTAAGTCCCAAATTCATGTCAAAAGCGCGGAATTTAGCTTGAATGACCTCTACATCCAGATCGATGGTTGATGCGCTTGTATCTACCTTCCCTATTCGAATATTTACACTATTAAATAGACTGGTTTCGTATAGGCGTCGTTTTGACTCTTCGATATTGGTATGATTGTAAAGGTCACCGCTCTGGACAATGATTTCCCGGGCTATGATATCTTGAGGAACATCTTCAGTTTTAGCAATATTAATCCGACCCACATTTAACTTAGGACCTTCCGTAACTTTGATAAACAAACTCACTGAATCATCCACGATTTCACTATCCTGAATCTGTATCAAGGGATACCCGTTGTCACGATAAAGAGAAACCATCTCAATGAGATTTTCCCGAATTTTAAAGGTATTAAAACTGGACCCAACCTGATATTCGATCAAATCAAGATATTCTTTATCTGAGAATACGGTATTACCTGAAAGGTTTATATCTTTGAGGTAGTACTCTTTACCCTCAGTAACAAAGAGAAAAATAGTCATTTCATTTTTATCATTAATGCTCAAAGAGTCTGAAATAGTTGCATCCAAAAAACCATGAAGGGTATAATAATTCTCCAACTTTTGAATTTCTCGAGCCAGATGGTGTATGTTGTAAAAGCTTCCCTCGCTGAATAGCCGCTTCTCCTTTAAATGTAGCTGAGCAAGAAGATCTGAGGTACCGAGCTCCCGGTTTCCTCTAATGTTGATATCAACAATTTCTGGTGACTCAAGATTGTTCTGGCTAAAAACCGGCGAGGTCAGCAGAATCAAAGGAATCAGCACTCTCAATGAAAATGATCTCAATAAGAGAATTTCAGCCTCCCGTTCAATTCAACTTCACCATTCTGATTAATTTTACTGGTTACGGAAACATTCCGGTTGATCTGATATTCCAGACCAAAGTCATAGTCGGATTTTCCATCGGTGGGTTGAAGTGCACCCTCGTATGTTACGATCAAGTTCTTGGAAAGTCTCTGTCCTAGCTGAAATCTCGGAACCGTAGTACTGTCCGATCCCAAATTCATCCCACTTTCAATGATGTCTAAACCGCTGATATCTAATTTATCCAGACCGATTAAGTCCCGGCCAATTCTAGATAGCTCTTTCTCAACTAACATATCAGAATAGCTGGCCACAGGGTTTAAGGCTTGCGGACTATCGAAGCTGACCTCCACCAATTTCTGATTTATTGTCAGGTAGGTAAGTACATCGCTCTGTGTGAGTTGAGTGTTCTCCGCATTTATCACAAGTTCTGGTTCCGTAAGGTCGCCTGTTAACACGAGGTTCACCAATTGGCCGTCGATTTCGATCTGAGCTTCCACTGTGATCTGGGGATCACGATCAACCGAACGAAAAATGATCTCCCCTGCGACAATGCTTAGCTCATTTCCAAGATAATAAAATTTACCCCCGGTAACGGCCGTTAGCGTTCCTGTAAAACGCATGATCCCATCGCCATAGTCCAGAAGCCATAATTCACCTTCAAATTCTGCTTCCATCTGGTCATTGGAAATGAGTAGATCGCTGGCATATTGAGTATTTAAACTATATCTGAAAATAGAGCTGTCTACCTGGCTGATGGTCTGCTGGTATGATTCCTCCGATGCGAAATTACTGTAGTATACGGCCCGCTTGACTGGGATGACCGCATTTACATCCAGGGTATCCTGTCCTGTGAATTGCAGGTCGGCATCTGCAATCGCTTCAATAAGACCGTCTGTACTTCGATAATACACCTCTTTAGCTTTCAACTTGACATCAAATATTGGCTCAAAAAATGAGGAGAGGTCAATCTCTCCAGTTGCTGAAACCGTGCCGGCGTACGCTTTTGTGGCATCGACACCAATGAGACCCCCAATGAGAGAGGTAGCCCGACCGACAACACCCTGAATATTGAGAGCAGATCCTTCAGAGAACATCATACGTCCAGAAAAATGATCAATGGTTAGGGTGTTGTCGATAAGGGTCATTTCCGAATGAATGTTTGTAATAGGGTTCCCCAAAACGGAAATCTCCAATCTTCCGTTGTGCCCTCTCACCTTTCCATTTCGTATGGGTGCTGACAGGGGACCCGAGAAGTTCAGGTTTCCAATAAAATCGCCATCAATGGCATCGATCGATGAGATGTACGATGTCAAAAAGGGCAATTGATTGAGGATGAAGTCAAAGTTCATACCTATTTCGCGGTCAGATACTTCAGATCGATCATCAGCAACCATATCCAGAGAAACTGGCATGAATCCTGTTCCTGATCCATATCCCCAATTACTCACAACGGATAGTGAATCAAAGGTCCACAAATTGTCTTCATAAACAAAGTCAGAATAGACAGATGTGAAATTTAGGGTGTCAAATTTTGCGTTTGTCAGATTTATCTGAGCATCCAGTTTGGTCTTGAGAGGGGTCCCACGAATGGAAATTGAACCGTTTGCTCTTCCGGAGATAGGTAAACCAACTACTTTTTTAAACTTGGCATCGCTTAATCGGTAATTCACAAAATTGATGGAAAAATTCTGAGAGGCGCTTTTATAGGTATCGCCCTTCATTTTGTAGCCCCAGGGTAACTGCCCGATGAGGGTTAAATTGCCTCCAGCCATGCTGGCATCAATTCGATTACTATAGATAGAATTACCACTAAGTATCAGGTCTACATGAGCTGAATCAGATGGATAGCCCAGCGTTAAACCATCCGTGAGTAAAAAATCTGCATGAATCTCTGGACTATTTAAACGGCCGGTTATCTCAGCTGATCCAGTCGCAATACCATCTAAAATTGTCCGAATATGAAAAAAGTCAGTGACATCGCCTAAATCCAATAATTCGTACGCTGCATTAAAATGGAGACCTGAATCGGGCTGGTAATAGCCCTGGACTGAAATACCTGCAGAATTAAATACGAGTACAGCCGGAGGTATCCGATATGAACCATCATTTTCCAGATTTACTTCAATTCTGTTCACAAGTTTGAATTGGTTGTCACCTACAATTATATTAAGTTTATTTATCTCTGCAGTTCTGCTGTTGATTTTTCCACCAAACGAGACAATGCTATTTGAACCTTGCATGTGCAAATCTTCAATTGAATATCCATTTGCTGTAATATTTGCCAAAAGTTTATAGGCAAGCAGACTATCACCAAAGAGAACCCCCCGTTCTCCCTGATACGCAATATCACCCAGGGGCATACCATCAGTAAACTGAAAATCATATTTTGCTAAACCATCGAGGCGGAGCTTGTCGGAGAAACCCATATTGTTCGTAGCCAATTCACCTACAAGATGAGGACTCCTGAGTGATCCACTTATTTTGAACTCGCTGGACAATTCTCCTTGTATTGCTCGTTGATCTCGCGATCGCTGGATGAAGGAAAAATTTGAAATATTGGTCGTAGCATCAATATTAAGTTTCTGCTGAGATGCCTCACCAGAGAAGTTCAATCGATTCTCATTTTGTGAGATCATTCCGTCATGAAACACAATTTCCTTCTTAGCTATAACCGTCATCTCGGAGCGAAGTGAATCAAATTGCATTTTGTTCACTATAAATGAGTTCAGTTTGGCGCTTAGCTCGAGCTTATTTTCAGTACCTGAAAAGGAAACATTTCCTATGGGTTCATCTAAATGTAGACCTTCCATAGGGATAAATGGATCCAGTTTTAGTCGAAAGACCTCAGCCATACCACTTATAAAGCCCTCGTCATCTCTTTTAGCAGATAGATGGACATTATTCAGGTCATCCCCCAGGCGCAAGTCTATCGATTGTCCCGGACTTGTTTGGGTGTAATCAGTCAGGATAAATGGGATCCTAGTCTTGTCGAGTTCAAAGATTCCTTCACCCATGAGGGATAGAAAGTTTGTCGTCCTCGTAAGCTTAATGTCATAGTCAATTAATAGGTCTGAATAAATATTTGGTAAGGTGAAACCGCCTAGTGATTCTGGATTAATCCCAATCCCTTTTATCTGGGCGATGATCAGGCTATCGCTGAATTCACCACTCAAACTCATATCAGATTGGGGGAAATGAATATGGAGGTCACTTATTTGTCTCTCACCATCCTTCCCCATTCCAATTAATCCAGAGACAATGAGGGAGTCTGGTATGAGAGATGGAGCAAAGATAGATAAGGCATGGACATCAATTCCAATGAATCCATCAATAATCCATAGATTCGAGACCAATTTTTCCATATCGATTGTATGCCGGGTGTCTGATGCTTCAAGGAGCAAGCTTCCTCGGCTGGCATTTACGTTCTGAACGATGAGTGAAGAATGAGAAGAATTTCGCGTGGACCTTGGATGAATATTTCTAAGATGAGGCGTGTTGATGAAATAGTGCTCAAGATCAATGTTGTTTATGATGATCTCATTCATATCCCAATTTGGCTCCCAGCCTGTAATGACAGCGCTATTTGCAGTAAAAAGCGTATCATTCTCAATATCACTTGATATAACTAGATTTCGTATCCCAGTAGACTTCCCTAACAGACTTCCGGTCAGATCACCGTTAATTACAAGGTTATAAGATTTTAAAACATTTGTGTTTAAAATATTTAGAATGATTCCAGAGAATATTGAAGTGTTGTACAAAAAAAGGTAGATAGTGACCACTAAAGCGCTTAGTAGTACCCCCCCAATCCATTGTGCCACCCTTTTTTTCATCTACTACACTACTCCCTTAATCAGCCTTGAATTTACAGCCACATTTAGATATTTCTACCACTTAGAGGGCCGAGAGTTCATTCATTTATTGGTGATTATGATATAAAATAGCAATGACCAGGTCACCGTCTATGGTTTCCTGATCATTACTAGGTAGATGTTCTGAGGATCTAGCTTAGTTCCAGAGTCTTACTTTTTGGTTTCCTCATCGTCAACCACTTCGAAATCAGCTTCTTCAACTTCTTCATCGTTGCCTGCCTGTTTTGGATCGGCATCACCCTGATCAGTCCCCTCCCCAGAATCCTCGTTTGCATTCTCATACATAGATCCGGAAGCCTGGTTCCATATCTCGGTCAGCGATGCTATGGCTGCCTCAATGGCAGCCTTGTCTGAACCCAATTGAGCAGCTTTTACTGCTTCAACTTTCTCTTGAAGTTGAGCCCTGGTTGCTTCAGGAACTTTTTCGCCGTATTCGCTGAGGTTTTTTTCAGTCTGGTATACGAGGGCATCTGCCTGATTTCTGATATCGATCAATTCACGAGCTTTTTTATCCTCATCTGCATGAGTTTCCGCATCGCGAATCATATCCTCTTTCTCTTTATCAGAGAGACCGCTAGAGGCTTCGATACGTATAGACTGTTCTTTACCTGATGCTTTGTCTTTGGCGTTCACGTGCATGATACCATTTGCATCAATATCAAAGGTTACCTCGATCTGAGGTACGCCGCGTGGAGCAGGTGGAATTCCATCCAGAATAAAACGACCAAGTGATTTATTGTCTGCAGCCATCTGTCGTTCACCTTGCAATACATGGATCTCTACCTGAGATTGACTATCTGCGGCAGTAGAAAAAACTTCGCTTTTCTTACTGGGAATAGTTGTATTCCTCTCGATAAGGTGTGTGCAAACACCACCAAGCGTCTCGATCCCGAGAGAAAGTGGTGTTACATCAAGCAGAAGAACATCTGAAACAGCTCCTGATAGAACGCCACCCTGGATAGCAGCACCCATGGCCACTACTTCATCAGGGTTTACACTTCTATTGGGCTCTTTACCAAATATCTCCTTCACCATCTCCTGTACTTTCGGAATACGGGAGGACCCACCAACTAAAATAACTTCATTAATATCACTTGCTGATAAGCCTGCATCTTTGATTGCGTCTACACAAGGTTGGCGTAGTCTCTTAAAGAGGTCATCAGCCAAGCTCTCAAATTTTGCCTTTGTGAGGGTAAGCACCAGGTGCTTTGGACCTGTAGCATCAGCTGTTATATATGGCAGGTTGATCTCTGTGGATGATGTACTGGAAAGTTCAACTTTGGCTTTCTCAGCAGCCTCCTTTAGACGCTGCATGCCCATGGCATCCTTAGTGAGATCTACCCCTTCAGCCTTTTTAAATTCAGCGACCATCCATTCAATGATAGCATGATCCCAGTCATCACCACCCAAATGGGTATCTCCATTGGTTGATTTTACCTCGAACACACCGTCACCCAACTCAAGAACAGATATATCGAAGGTTCCGCCACCAAGGTCAAATACTGCGATTACTTCATCTTCTTTTTTATCCAGACCATAGGCAAGTGCTGCTGCAGTAGGCTCGTTGATGATTCGCTTCACATTAAGACCAGCGATCTTACCTGCATCTTTGGTAGCCTGGCGCTGAGAATCATTAAAATAAGCAGGCACAGTTACCACTGCATCTTCAACTTTTTCACCAAGATATTCTTCAGCTGTCTGTTTCATTTTCTGTAAGATCATCGCTGATATCTCAGGTGGTGAATAGGAGTCACTACCGATCTGTATCTGGGTGCGACCACCGGGACCACTAATAATCTTATATGGGACTTCTTCAATTTCGCGTCCAACTTCTTCAAATTTTCTACCCATAAATCGTTTAACGGAATATATGGTGTTTGTTGGATTGGTAATGGCCTGGCGTTTTGCTGGTTGACCAACCAATCTGTTGCCGTCTTTTGTGAAAGCAACAACTGAAGGAGTAGTTCTACCGCCTTCAGCATTTGTAATTACTACAGAATCTTTCCCCTCGATCACAGATACACATGAATTAGTGGTTCCAAGATCTATTCCAATGACTTTACCCATTTTTACCTCTTTGTATTCTATTTATATGATTTCTAATTTTCATAAGCACGTTTATAATGACAAGTGTTGTGCCAAAGACGGATATACGCCATATAGGCTCATTTACTAAATATATTAAGCCATAATGGCCGTATTATTTCGATTTATTCTAGAGAGTAATTATTTTTGACGGTAGTGGTTAACGATTGGCATACGTCTGCCTATTCCAAAAGCTTTTGAAGAAACCCTGATTCCAGGTGGCATTTGTTGTCTTTTGTATTCATTAAGTCGGACTTTTTGAAGGATTTCCTCTACGAGCTCTCGATCCCAGCCCTTTTCAACAAGTGTATCGATATCAGAGTGCTCTTCAATAATGGAATTAACGAGCGGGGCTACTACCTCATAGTTAAAGGGATCTACCTGATTTGCGCGTAATTCTGCACTGGGATCCTTGACAATAGTATTCTCTGGTATACTAGCCAGACCTTTGAGCTCATTATAATGGAGTGCGAGTGCGTATACCATTCGCTTCCCTATATCACTAATAACTGCCAATCCACCTGACATATCACCATATAAGGTGCAATATCCCAGGGCGATCTCTGTTTTGTTACCCGTCGTTAGCAGTAAACTACCATCTTTATTGGAGAAACTCATTAAGATATTACCCCGAATCCGCGCTTGAAGATTCTCCTCAGGTAAGCCCGCTAGAGGTGAGCCAAGAACATCCTCATAGGATGATTGAAAGCTGTCGAAGACTTTAGTTATGGGAATCTCCAGGTAATCTATCCCCAGATTGTCAGCAAGCTGTTTTGCGTCAGTAACGCTGTGTTCTGATGAATACTTGGATGGCATAGCAATACCGAGAATATTTTTTGCCCCTAAAGCTTCGACTGCTATGGCTGCAGTAACTGCAGAATCAATGCCCCCAGACAGCCCGAGTACGGCCTTGGTGTGGCCAGTCTTTCTGAAATAGTCGTGTACACCCAGTACAAGTCCATTAAAAACTTGTTCGGCCCTAGGAATATCTGGGGTGGCCACTGGATTGCTTGTTTCTTCCTTGAGCGATAATTCCAGTTCGCAAACACTTTCCCGGAACTGTGGACAAATATGTACCCAGTTTCCCTTGGCATCTGCAACCATGGACATACCATCAAACACAAGCTGATCTTGGCCGCCCACCAGATTCACATAAATATATGGTTTATTATATTGCTGTACCTTGTTGATTATCAGCTTACTACGCTCTAGGTATTTATTCGTCACAAAGGGTGAGGCTGAGAGATTTATAAATAGATCTATGCCTGCATCCCCCAGAATATTACATATTTTGTAATCAATATTCTCATCCCAAAGATCTTCACAAATGTGAATACCCAACCTTAAACTTTGTCCGTTTCTGAACTCAATAGTGACAGGTGCATTGTCTCTTCCTGGTTTGAAATAGCGCCACTCATCAAAAACATCGTAGGTTGGTAGTAATGATTTGTGCACCCATTGAACGAGTTTTCCATGCTGAAGCACTGCCACGCCATTAAAAGTATCAATACCATCATAATGGATTGCGCCGATAAGGGTGAGCATTTTACCACTCGCCTTGGCAAGCTTATCGACCATTTTCAGGTTCTCTGTGACAAAATGAGGTTCCTGGATGAGATCCTGGGCCGGGTAGCCGGGAATAAACATTTCAGGAAAGACCAGGAGATCTTTCCCGGATATTTCCATTTCATTCATGACCTGCAGAGCTAGATCTGTATTTTCTGTCAAAGCTCCAACGGTGGGATTTAATTGAGCGATTGCTATTTTTAAGGGAGTGTTCATTAGGTTTCGAATGTCGCCATTAATATGGACAAAGCTTCATCCGGGGTCCCAACATTCTGAGCGCCAGGTATATCCCAGGATTTGTAGGCCAGGACTGGTTTTTGATCTCCCAGTGTGTAGGCTATCTCTGACAGGGTACCGTAGGCACCCTCCACCGCTATTGCGGCATGGATTGATCGGATGATAATTCCATTCCGCAGATCCCCCATTCCGGTCATAATAGGGATATTTATATATTCGTTAGCTTCTGAAAGATCATCTCCTTTGAGAATGGCGATAGCGATACCGTTTCCAGCCTGGACTCCCCTGGAAGCCGCCTCCATAATACCTGCACCTCCACCCGTGTAAACAAGCACACCCTGTTCTGCAAGCAGCTTGCCCACGGCAAATGCAAAATCCTGACCATCCGGACTGGCTTCTCTTGCCCCGATGATGGCTACTCTAAGGCTGTCTTTTGCAAGGATCATGGATTTAATCTTGAAATGGTTCTCGGGAAGGGTATTGTTTCGCGTATATGTTTCAAACCACATATCCAGGTGACAACACGTTCTACACCCAAACCGAATCCTGAATGAGGAAAAGAGCCATAACGTCGAAGATCCAGATACCAGCTGTAGTCCTCCTCAGTTGCTCCATCTTCTTTGATTCTATGAATTAATAAGTCGATGTCATCCTCTCGCTGGGATCCACCAATGATCTCACCATAGCCCTCAGGGGCTAGCATATCTAAGGCCATGACCTGTTTGTCGTTTTCAGGATCACGTTTCATATAGAAGGCTTTGATGGCGGCGGGATATCGATGGACCATGACTGGACTATCAAATTGACTGGAAATGACAGTTTCGTCTGTCGCGCCAAAATCATCTCCCCATGTAAAATCAACACCGTTTTTCTTGAGAATTTCCACCCCTTCAGTATACGAAATTCGGGGAAAGGGACTCTGAACTGCCTCAAGTTTGGAGATATCTCGCTCTAATGTCTCCAATTCAGGCAGACGATGTTCCAAAACTTGTGAAACTATATACGACACAAATTCTTCGGCCAGATCCATGTTCATATCCAGATCATAAAAGGCCATTTCAGGTTCAACCATCCAAAATTCTGTGAGATGTCTACGAGTCTTCGATTTTTCAGCACGAAATGTAGGACCAAAACAATAGATCTTGCCAAAGGCTGCGGCTCCGGCTTCCCCATAGAGCTGCCCTGTTTGCGCCAAATACGCTTTCTCTCCGAAATAGTCAGTGCCAAAGAGCGTTGCAGTGCCCTCGGTAGCAGCTTTCTGGAAAATCGGGGTATCCACAAGGGTAAAATCTCTGGAGTCAAAGAAATCACGAATAGATTTAATGATCGTATGGCGGATACGGATAATGGCATGTTGCCGTTTTGAGCGTAACCACAGATGACGTTTATCCATCAAATAGTCAATGCCATGCTCCTTTTTCGAGATGGGATACTCTTCAGCAATGGCCAGCAGTTCCACTTTATGGGCCAACATTTCAAAACCACCTGGAGATCGGGGATCTTCTTTGACAACACCGGTAACAATGACAGATGATTCTTGCGTGATCTCATCTTTTATGGCAAATGAATCCTCACCAGCATCAATTTTCGTGATGACACACTGCATGATACCTGTACCATCCCTGAGGAGCAGGAACCAGATCTTACCACTCTTGCGGATGTTATATGCCCAACCCTTGAGGGTCACTGTTTCTCCAACAAATTCTTTCGCATTCTGTATAAAGTGTTCACTCATAATCTTACCATTCTTCTGTCATTGACTCAATAATCAAATCTATTAATTTTTCAATTGCTTCATCATAAGCATCATCGCGTTCAAGTTTTTCATCATCAGATCGGGTAGCGTTTTCATCTTCACTGAAATAGGTGCCGAAAACTGAAAAACTCTTCTTAAATACCTCAGCATTCCGAATGTGATCATACCAGATCACTTCACCTCGGAATTCAAGTCGATAGTCTAAAATATTTTCATTCTCATCAAAGCTATTAGGTTTGTCTAGAATGCTATTAATTTTGCCTTCTATGTGGGAATCGGGAGATTTTTTAGCTGAAAGCGGTAATAATTGTTCCTTGAGCATCCGATCCAGTAGAGCTTCTTCAATATCCGTCTCCACCGCGAATTCTGTGGTCAAATTCTTAAAGGTAACGAGTTCAATATCAGTGAGATGGTCCGGTATACTCCCCTTGAAGGAATAGATCCCACAACTGATCGCCAAAAATAAAATGGCGGTCGATATACTAATTTTCTTTAGCAATGCCATACTCTTTGATCTTTCTATACAGTGTTCTTTCTGCCATCTCCAGAGCCTGAGCGGTCTTGCGTTTATTGAAATTGAACCTCTGCAGACTTCTAAGAATCAATTCTTTCTCAACTTGAGCAGCGGTCAAGGTACCCATCATTTGTGGATTTAGAATAGGAATAGAGCTGGGGTCACTACTATCCTGCGGTGAGTCTTCCGGTAGTACCTCCATGGCAGGAAGGTATTCATCATCCTCACCATCATCGGTCGACCTGACAGCTACCCTCTGCTCCAGTAAAGTTTTCATCTCCGCAATCTCTCGGCGCAGGACAAACAGCTGCTGAAGAATCAACTCCCGTTCTGCTTGATCAACATTTCGGTCAAGCTTGACGGGCAATAGTGGGTTTAGGCTAGCTGGACTTGAATCAGCATTGAGATATCTCTGAACTGCCTCAGTCTTAATCACACCCCCTTTTTCCAGAATGACTAAACTTTCAATAAAATTCTTCAATTCTCTTATATTTCCAGGCCACCGATGTCTACTCATTACTTGCAGAGCACCTTCAGAGAAACCCTTGAAATTGATCTGATTTCGAATTGCACAATCGCTTGCAAACTTGTTTGCCAGGATGGCAATATCACCGCTCCGTTCATTTAGGGAAGGAACCTTCACTGTGATGGCTTTTAAGCGGTAGTAAAGATCCTTTCGAAAAGAACCATTCTCCACCTCTTTTTGAAGATCCCTGTTTGAGGCTGCAACAACACGGACATCAACTTTAACTTTAGATGAAGATCCTACCGGAAGAAATTCGCCTTGCTCCAGTACCCTTAGTAGCTTCACCTGAGTTTCGAGAGGAGTTTCACCAATCTCATCTAAAAAAATAGTCCCGCCGTCGGCAGATTGGAAATAACCCTTCCGATCACTTTGTGCGCCAGTGAAGGAGCCCTTTTTATGACCAAACAATTCACTTTCAATGATGCCGGCCGGAATTGCCCCGCAATTCACAATGATAAAAGGTTTGTGTGAGCGATGTGAATGCTTGTGTAAAGCTATAGCAACCAATTCCTTACCTGAGCCGCTTTCGCCTGCAATTAATACTGAGATATCTGTTGGGGCTACCTGCTCAATAGTTTCCAACATGCTCTGTACATCAGCAGAATTGCCCAGAATGCCAAATTTCTTTTGCAGGGTGTCGGTGCGATTGTTTTCAAAATACATTATCGTTTCATCTCTCGTTCAAGTTTCTTTATTTCATCTCTGATCAATGCTGCTTTTTCAAAATCAAGCGATTCAGCTGCGGCCAGCATATCTTTTCTCATCAGATCCAAAAATTCCCCGGATTCATAATCATTGTCGTATTTGGCCAGACTTTCCCTGATGGCATCCTCTTTACCCTTCATGGCATCAGCGACACCTGTTATTCCCATGATCTCTTCTCTGGTCTTGAGGATAGTTTCTGGAGTAATACCATGTTCTTCGTTGTACTCCATCTGTCTTTTACGTCTCAAATCTGTGGTATCGATGAGGTGCTGCATGCTGTCAGTTATCTTGTCCCCATATAGAATCACTTTTCCATCGGAATGTCTGGCAGCTCTGCCCGCTATCTGAAGCAAAGAGGTCTTACTGCGCAGAAAACCTTCCTTGTCTGCATCGATGATTGCAACCAAGGAAACTTCAGGAAGATCTAGACCCTCTCGAAGCAGATTGATACCAACGAGAACATCAAATTCACCCAGGCGGAGATCACGAAGAATGGATATTCTCTTTATACTGTCAATTTCAGAATGCAGATAACGTACCCGCAGATGATAATTGGTTAAATAGTCAGTAAGATCTTCAGACATGCGCTTGGTGAGTGTTACGACGAGAACACGTTGTTGTTTCTCCGCCCTTTGATTGATCTCCTCCATGAGGTCATCGATTTGGCCATCGCTGGAGCGAACTTCTATTTCTGGATCAAGTAGACCCGTCGGTCTGATAACCTGTTCCACAACGACACCATTAGATTTTTCTAATTCATAGTCAGCCGGTGTGGCTGTTGTAAAGACGACCTGGTTCATGGAATCTTCAAATTCACTAATTTTCAAGGGGCGATTGTCCAGGGCAGAAGGAAGACGAAACCCATATTCTACCAGTGTTCGTTTGCGAGATTGATCACCATTGTACATTCCCCTAAACTGTGGTAGCGTCACATGTGATTCATCAATGATCAACAAGTAATCCTCTGGAAAAAAATCAATAAGAGTAAAGGGTCGATCTCCGGGATTTCGACCGGTTAAGTGGCGACTGTAATTTTCAATTCCTGAGCAATGCCCCACTTCCCGCATCATCTCCAGATCAAAGTGAGTTCTTTGCTCTATACGTTGAGCCTCAAGTAATTGACCGTTCTTCCTGAATTCCTGAACCTGTTCCTGTAGTTCTTCTGAGATACTATCCAGGGCTTTGTGAATATGATCGTCTGTAGTGACAAAATGCCGGGCGGGATAGATCACCCCGATCTCGTCCTCCGACAATATCTCACCTGTCAGGGGATCGATGGTCATAATATCGGTGACCTGGTTACCCCAGAATTCAATTCTTACTGCATGTTCATTATAAGCAGGGAAAATCTCAAGTACATCACCACGAACTCTGAATTTTCCGCGCATAAAATTGACATCATTGCGCTCATAGTAGATGTCAACGAGTTTGCGCATGATGTCTCGCAGCTTATAGCTCTCCCCTTTTTTAATAATCACCAGAGATTTTTTATATTCGACCGGATCACCCAAACCATATATGCAGGATACTGAAGCGACCACGATGACATCCTTACGAGATAGCAAAGCACTGGTGGCTTTTAGTCGTAATTTGTCGATCTCTTCATTCATCGACATGTCTTTTTCTATAAAAGTATCAGTTACCGGAAGATAGGCTTCGGGTTGATAGTAATCGTAGTAAGAGATGAAGTATTCTACAGCGTTATCAGGAAAAAATGCCTTGAATTCACCGTAGAGCTGTGCTGCCAGGGTTTTATTGTGAGAAACGATCAGCGTTGGTTTGGCCACAGACTGGATGACGTTGGCCATGGTGTAGGTTTTTCCACTACCAGTCACGCCCAGAAGTGTTTGGAATTTTACTCCAGAGTTGATTCCCTCGATAAGTTCTTCGATGGCTTGGGGTTGGTCTCCCTGGGGTGCAAAGCTTGTCTTTAAGTTAAAATCTGCCATAATGACATAAAATATACGTATATGACAGATAACCAACAGGCATTACGCTTCAATAAATTATTTTCTCTATACGCTTATCTTTGCTTTATCTTGCTATGAGCCCTAAACTACGCCCAAATATGGCCGAAATACAAACACTGATATTCTTTAGCATTTTGATTGTCTCAATAATCGCTTTTGTGCGCGATTGGTTCCCTATTGAGGTGACGTCACTTTTAGTTTTGGCTGCCTTACTCCTATCTGGACTTATTAATTCGGATCAAGCGATTTCCGGGTTTTCAAACAAGGCGGTCATTACCATAGGTGCCATGTTCATATTAAGTCACGCATTCACGAAGACTGGCTTTATCGCCGTTTTCACGGTGTGGCTTGAGAACAATGGCAAGGGTCGTAATTGGGCAACCACGATTCTATTTCTATTATCTGCTAGCATATTTTCGGCCTTTATCAACAATACCGCCACGGTGGCCATTCTTATTCCAGTCGCAAAACAGTTGGCTCAACGAATGAAGATGAGTGCCTCTAAAATTATGATGCCATTGTCATTTGCCGCTATCGTTGGTGGAACTTGCACAATTATTGGAACCTCCACCAATCTGATAATCAATGAAATGGCAAGTGATGCAGGCTATAAGATCGGTGTCTTCGAATTAAGCAAGTTGGGTTTAATCCTGTTGGCAGCTACAATGGCTTACATTCTTTTTGCACAAAAATGGATACTCCCATCAAGAATTCCAATCTCAGGCTTAACACAAAAATATCATATGGGAACCTATCTGACAGAGGTCAAGCTCACAGAGGAATCTCCTCTGGTTGGTAAAAACTTTTTGGAAAATAACATTGGTGCTGCTTATGATCTTACTGTCCTCGAGATTATTCGCCAAGGGAAACACATTACAACTAACATGCGCAACATAGTTTTAAAGATTGATGACATTCTGCTTGTCCAATGTACCGTGGAAAAATTACAGCTATTCAAAAGCGAGGAGAAGGTGCTTCTCCTCACCGATGTGAAAATGGATGACAAAGAACTTGCTGACAATGAAAATATTCTAATTGAGGCAATGGTTTCCCCCAATTCCAGGTTAGCAGGGGCTACTCTGGTGGAAGCAGATTTCCGAAGACGATATGGTGTATTTGTGCTTGCTGTACAGCGTTACAGGGAGATTATCAGACAAAAGATTGCCCACATTAAACTCAAACAATTTGATACCTTGCTAATATTTGGATCGAGAACGCGCGTTGCAGCATTACATACAGATCCTAACTTCATCATGCTGGATGAACTGGACGTCAGTCTGCATAAGATCAAATATTGGTGGTTGGCAGTCGCCATTATTCCAATTGTTGTCCTTATCGCCGCCTTCGATATCATGTCCATCATGGACGCCAGCCTCCTGGGAGCCATCTTGGTCATGGCTACAGGCATTGTACCGGCGCAGGAAGCCTACAAATCAATTAACTGGACGGTTATTTTTTTAATTGCTGCTTTTATCCCTATGGGAGATGCGATGGAAACGATTCATCTTGCTCAGCGCATTGGAAATTTAATCATTTATAGCAGTGGTCATTTTGGAGATGTTGGACTTATCGCCATCCTCTTCTTTCTGACTATGCTCATGACCTCTTTTCTTTCCAACACAGCTACCGCTATAATTATGACACCGCTAGCTATTGAAGCAGCCAGTATTCTCGGTCTTAGTCCTATTCCATTTATCATGACCATCATGTTTTCTGCTTCCCTTTCCTTCATGACACCCAATGGGTATCAAACAAATACCATGGTCCTGACTCCGGGTGGTTATCATTATCTAGATTTTGTGAAGGCTGGAATCCCACTCCATATCATCCTTGGTATCATCGGAGTGATTCTCATTCCTGTGTTCTGGCCCCTTTAAAAACCTGCAGTGGAATAAATATCTTATCCCCCTAGTAAGCTTCCCTTTGCATTTGCAGTCGATGAGTTATAAAATGACTGCACATGCCTGAGACCCAAACTCTTATATTTTTCGCCATCCTTACTATTTCACTCATTGCATTTATCCGTGAGTGGTTCCCTATTGAGGTAACTTCGCTCCTGGTACTTGCCGCACTCATGCTGAGTGGCTTAATTGATAAAAATCAGGCGATAGAAGGATTTGCGAATAAAGCAGTAATAACTATTGGAGCCATGTTCATCCTGAGTCACGCATTCACAAAAACTGGATTCATCAGGGCATTTACTGTGTGGCTAGAGAACAATGGGAGAGGACGAAATTGGGCTGTCACCACTCTATTTCTATTGTCAGTTTCTATTTTCTCAGCTTTCATAAATAATACCGCCACAGTCGCTATTCTCATACCCGTGGCATCCGAATTATCACGCCGTCTTAAGATCAGTGCCTCAAAGATCATGATGCCCCTCTCCTTTGCGGCCATTGTCGGCGGAACCTGCACAGTGATCGGGACCTCAACAAACTTGATTGTGAATGACATCGCAAGTGATGCCGGATTCCACATTGGCGTTTTTGAACTAAGTAAATTGGGAATAATTCTGGTCGTAATCACACTGGTTTATGTGCATGCTGCTCAAAAATGGATCTTACCCTCTCGCGTCCCCATCTCCGGTTTGACTCAAAAGTATCATATGGGCACCTATCTCACTGAAGTGCAATTGACAGAAGAATCCACTCTAGTAGGTAAAAAAATTTCTGGAATTAAATCTCGGTATAACCTATGAACTAACTATTCTGGAAATAATCAGGGGACCTTATCACATTACGACTAATCTTCGAAACACGGTCTTGAAATCTGATGACATTCTTTTAGTCAAGTGCTCTGTAGATCAACTTCAGCAATTCCGTGCCAAGGAAAAAGTATTACTTCTTACCGATGTCAAAATGGATGATAAAGAATTGGCAGACAATGAGAACATCCTCGTTGAGGCTATGATATCGGCAAACTCCAGACTCGCCGGTGCATCACTTATGGAAATCGATTTTAGAAGACGCTATGGCCTTTTTGTTCTGGCTGTCAGACACTATCGCGAGATTGTTAAACAGAAGATAGGTCATATCAAATTAAAGCATTTTGACACCCTGCTCATTTTTGGCTCTAGAACCCGTATGGCTGCATTAAGTACGGATCCAAACTTTATTATGCTGGACGAACTCGACAATACTCTGCACAAAATAAAATACTGGTGGCTGGCAGTCGCCATCATCCCCATTGTAGTTGGCATAGCAGCCTTCAATGTGATGTCCATAATGGAGGCAAGTCTTTTAGGAGCCATCGTTGTCATGGCAACAGGTATTGTCCCTGCTCAAGAGGCTTACAAGTCCATTAATTGGTCTGTGATCTTCCTAATTGCAGCTCTCATTCCTCTTGGTGCAGCCATGGAAACGATTGGTTTAGCAGCTCGAATCGGTGGCTTGATCAGCGCCGCTAATAGCAGTTTGGGTCATCTTGGTCTGATCGCAGTACTATTCTTTATCACCATGCTCATGACTTCATTTCTGTCGCATACAGCAACCGCTATCATCATGACCCCCTTAGCGATAGAGTCATCCAATGTATTGGGTTTGAGTTCAATGCCATTCATCATGACGATCATGTTTGCAGCCTCATTGTCATTTATGACACCCAACGGTTACCAGACAAACACGATGGTGTATTCCCCAGGTGGATATCGCTATATGGATTATATGAAAGCGGGGATTCCCTTGCACATCATCCTTGGAATTGTAGGAGTTATCCTCATTCCAATCATCTGGCCGCTATAAATAAAAGCTGAACTTTGATTCAGGGTATTGAAAATGGCAAGGTCATAAACCTCTTCATTTTCATAATAGCTACAATAAGGCTATCATTAAATAGGACTTTGATGGACTAATAGTAGATCAGATATAAACACTAATGGTACCCCAATTTACTTTTCATTTGCCTCCACATCCACCTAGATTATATTTGCCCGCCTTAGATGAAATTGATTTCGACTTCTGGGTGATGAACAAGGCTTTTTCTTATATGGGAGACGTGGCCGAGTGGCTTAAGGCGGCGGCTTGCTAAGCCGTTGTACGTTTTGGCGTACCGTAGGTTCGAATCCTACCGTCTCCGCGTTTTGCAAATATTCTTATATTCGAACCTAAATGGAATATTTGCTTGGCAAGAGAGGTTCGAAACGGAGCGAAGCGGAGTAAGAGGCGGACATAGTCCAACTCAATCCTACCGTCTCCGCACTTTTCGCATTGAACGTCTAATTCAGTGTGACAGGAGGTGTAGGCTAATTGGTAAGTCAGCGGTCTTGAAAACCGCCGTCCGTGAGGACTTGGGAGTTCGAGTCTCTCCACCTCCGCAATCTTTGATATATTTCATACATATTTTAAAAAAGGACTTAGTCCTTTTTTTTGTAATTATTATTCACCGGGTTGAAACCCGGTGCAATTGATTGTCACAACAACTACATCACTGAGGAATTCAAATATAAAGAATTCTAGCTTTTTCGAATCCACTGGAGGCGCTATTTATCAGGCCTAAATCTTTTACTTAAATAGATAAAGGGTGTATCTATAAAAGCGACCAACAGTTTCAAAATATAAGTCGTTAACACAATCTGCCAAACCACATTCATAGGCAGCACACTTTCAGGACTCATAAAGAGGCGTGGGAAAACAGAGAAAGCCAATATGGAGAAGGTGAATGAGTCAATAAGCTGACTGATAGCAGTGGACAGATTGTTTCTTAACCACAGATATTTTCCCTTGAACTTCTCTTTCCACATGTGAAATGCCCAGACATCATGTAACTGGGATATGAGATAAGCAATGACACTGGCGATGACGATGGCTGGTGCAAAACCAAAGATCGACTCCATTCCGGCAGCTGGACCCCAATCATTTGGACTGGCATGGTATGCTAGCATGAGTTGAGACATGATGAGATAGAATAGCGTAGCGCCTAATCCGATAAAAACACCCTTGCGTGCAGCATCCTTCCCATAGTATTCAGACAATATATCTGTACTTAGAAATATGGCTCCATAGAGAACATTTCCCCCCGTTGCTTCAAACCCAAATAGAATTATCGTTTTTGTTACAAAAATGTTAGCCAGAACATAATTCACAGCGATCAAAGCATACAGCCAGGTCTTCCCCATCCTGAATGCCAAGAGCACCATGGCGAGACCCAGAATGGTTTGGATCAGGAAAAGGAGTTCATTGCTCATTCAATTATTCCATTTTTCTTCAATAAGATTTTTTAATGCATTTGGGATCCTAGTTGGTTTCCCATTTGTTTTTACAAATGCATGAACGGTCTTACCCGTATTCAGAATTGTCTCAGGTTCATCAAGCCTCACGATGGTGTAAAATATTTCCATTCGATTCTTGTGCTGCTCACGAACTTCTGTAATGCAGGAGAGCTGATCATCAAAATTGGGTCCGGAGAAATAATCGGCTTCTGTATGAACCACAGGCATCATAATACCCTGTGATTCCAATTCTTTGTAGGTAAGCCCCAAGGCTCGCATCATATCAGTACGAGCGGCTTCATAATATTCGAAATAGCGTGAATAATACATGACACCCATTTGATCAATATCTTTATAACGGACTTTAAACTGATAGTTGTAGCTTATCATCAAGCTTCAAGGGCACCTATACTGTCCAGTTTAGCTACCCTCTTTTCAATCATTTCAGCCACAGGGGTTTGACAAATCTCAGCCAATTCTTCAAGAATAACATCCTTCAGAATTTTGGCGGTTCCCTTATAATCACGATGCGCACCACCCAAGGGTTCATCAATGATCCTATCAGCAATTTTCATTTCTAAAAGATCACCAGCCGTCACTCTCATCGCCTCGGCAGCCTTCTTTTTCTGGGAGGAATCATGATAAAGAATGGTTGCACAGCCCTCTGGAGAGATTACCGAATACCAGGTATTTTCCAACATGATCAGTCGATCACCAACTCCAATACCCAAAGCACCGCCGGAAGCACCCTCACCAATCACAATAACAATGATAGGAACCCTTAATCGACTCATCTCAAAAAGGTTTTTAGCAATTGCTTCCGCCTGTCCGCGCTCCTCAGCTTCAAGTCCTGGATAGGCACCAATTGTATCAATCAATGTCACTACAGGAAGATTGTACTTTTCAGCTAATTTCATTAATCGTAATGCTTTGCGGTAACCCTCAGGATAAGGCATCCCAAAATTTCGGTATAGGTTATCCTTGGTTGATCTCCCCTTCTGCTGACCAATGAGGACCATTCGTTGATCACCAATTCTCGCAATTCCACCCACAATGGCTTTATCGTCACCAAATAATCTATCTCCATGCAATTCAATCCATGAATCACACATTAATTCGATAAGATCAAGTGAATGTGGACGATCAGCATGTCGGGCAAGTTCAACCCGCTGCCACCTGCTTAAATTCTTACTAATCTTTATTGACTGCTCCACAAGTTTCTTGCGGAGTTTTTTTATTTCTTTTTTCATGTCGACATTGGAGTCGTCCGACATGATCTCCATTTCAATGATCTTTTGCTCCAGATCGTGAATTGGCTTTTCAAACTCTAAGACTGTTTTTGCCATATCATTTTCCTAACATTGACTTGATCATTATTTCCAAGTCCAATAGTCCAGAGTGATTATGAAGATAATAATTCAATAGTGAATATCTCTCCTCCTCACTCAGTTGAGCTCCCCCGCGTACTGATTCAAGACTAAATAAGCCTCGTTTAATAGCTTGCTCACTCTCTTTTAATTCAAGGGGTGAGCCCACCAGGCTCAACTTTCCCTGAATGACCAGTGGAAGCAAGCTTAAATTGCTCCAAAATGTTTCAGATCCATTTTTATCTAAATAGACCTTACGCTCTTTTCCAGCCAGATTAATTACCTTAGCTTCGAATCCTTTTACACGAACCACTATGCCCTGCAAGGGTCTTATAAAGATCAATATGAGCATTCCAATTAAGATGTCCACAATTCGTTTTGCAAAGCGTGAACCCATGTGGAAATACTTAAAATCCATATCAACAAGTTGAACAGGCTGTAAATTCTCCACCGTGGACTTCCCGATGATAAAAGACAGATTTCCCGGTACAAGTTTGATTTTTACCCCTTGCCGACTCAGAGTTGGTAGATATTCAAATATTTGTTTCAACTCAAATTTGTCTGAGGTAAATATCACATCATCAATCTTATGGTATTGGACCAGATCGATGAGATCCTCCAGTTTACCTAATACTCTATCATCTTCATCACCATGAGCATCAACTAATACCATACCCACAGGTGTATACCCCAATCCCAGATTGGTCATAAGCTTGGAATAGATATCCGAGGCAGCTTCAAAGTCGCCGATGATGAGAGTCCGCTGTGTACCGAGTTCAAAATTTTCCGTCCGTCGGGATGAGGCAAATATTCTCCAGCCAGGTACCCAGAAAAGTGCACCTCCATAACTCAGAAGCATAACCCCACGCGAGAAGGCATAGTCTTTAAAGAAATATGTGAGTGTGACGTTCATCAGGAACCCGACTGTAATAGCTGCTACAGAGCGGCTTACGGAGTACTTAAATGATCTATACAAGCCAAAACTGGAGATGACTCCCATCCAGATGAGAAGATAAACAGGTAGAACATAAATGTATTGATCAAGCACTTGCAAGGTATTGAATTTTATATAAATGGCAGCAAGGGTAAGTGCAAGCAATCCGAATAGGTCTAAAATGTAGGGCATACTATTCTTTCCCAGATTGGTGACGATGGACACCAAATATCGTACAAATATACCACCGCGTAATAGCCATTGTAACGGGAAGCGACTCGATGACGAGAAATGTTTCTTTGAGAAGATATCCATGGCTCGATAAAAGTGGGTCAAGGAATCCCAGGCAGCCACCTTGGATGATTCACCCTTATAGTGAACGATACTGGTTTCAGGTGTGTAATACACTTTCCAACCCTTTTCCCTGAATCTATAACTCCAATCCAAATCCTCACCATACATGAAGAAACTCTCATCGAGGAATCCGACCGCAGCTAGTGCTTCTCTTTTAACAAACATGCATGAACCACTGATGGCTTCTACCTCATATGCTTCATTTTCATCAAGATGCGTCAGATTATAGCGACCGAATAGTTTTGAATTTGGGAATATCTTTGCTAGTCCTAAAAGTTTTGTAAAGGCTACCCAGGGTGTTGGGAAACTACGTCGACAGGCTAGCTGCAGACTACCATCATCGTTCAGTATCTTACAACCCAGCATGCCTATCTCAGAATCTGATTCCATGACTGAGATCAATTTTGCAGGGGTATCTTCCTGAATCAGGGTATCAGGATTCAGCAACCAGACGTACTCCCCTTTGGATTGTTCTAAAGCTAAATTATTTGCTTTGGCAAAGCCCAGGTTTTCACTATTTGCAATCAGAGTGACATTCGGAAAGTCTTTTTTTAACATTTCGACACTGCCGTCGACTGAATGATTATCAACGACAAAGATCTCTGTTTCGATCTGCTTTATAGATTTACAAATACTTTCCAGGGCTTGCTGTAAGAAAGCCTTTACATTGTAGTTGACAATGATAATAGAGAGTTTCATTTGAGAAGAGTGAAACCTAAAAGTATTATATTTTTCCGAGTAAGGCCATGAAACGTAACCACCAGACCCGCCAGATTGCTTCCCTGACTATGGCATTTGACATTTTACTCTGACCAACGGTACGATCAAAAAATAGGATTGGAACTTCCTTCACGCGATCCGGTGCGCGTCGCCAGGCTCGGAAATTCATCTCAACCTGAAAGGAATATCCATTGCTACGGACTTTTTCCAGATTTAGCTGTTTAAGGAATGAAACCCGCCAGCATTTAAAACCACCGGTACCATCATTGACAGGCATACGTGTAATGATCTGAATATATTTACTGGCGAAATAGCTTAGCATTAATCTTTGGAGAGGCCAATTGACAACACTGATACCGTTTAGGTATCTGGAGCCTATGATCAGGTCGTTGGTCTCAATTTCCTTTAAAAAGGTTTCGATAACACCAGGATCATGTGAGAAATCCCCATCCATCTGGACAACAGTATCATATTCATGCTCAATGGCATAATTAAAACCGGCGATATAGGCTGTACCCAGACCCAGTTTGCCTGCTCGTTCCATGAGATGTAACTCTGGTGTTGTCTTCTGCTTTTCCATGACCAGATCAGCAGTGCCATCAGGAGAACCATCATCTACAATCAGAATATCCGTCTTTACTGCCAGCGCTAAAACCTTTTCGATGACCAGCAGGATATTTTCTTTTTCATTATATGTCGGTATGATTGTAAGATTACGAGACATTCATTTCTTCCTTCAAGAGCCCTAGTTCTTCCCCAATACTTAAGATTTGTATCCCCAGTTCATTCTGGAGTTTTTCGCAGATCAATCCACTTTGCATCGGCCGTGGTGCCATTTGATTAAGGGCACCTGTCGAAATTGCATTAATTAAGTTTGTTGGCAAACCAAAATTATCAGCAACTTGTAATGCAAAACTATACCGAGAAACTACCTCTTTTGATCCGAAATGCCAGATTCCCCATGCCTCTTTCTCAATGATCTTTCTGATAACAGAAGCGAGGCGTCTTGCATAACTTGGATTATTGAATTGATCATCAACAATGTTTACGGGTCTCCCCTCCTTAAGTTCCTTGATCAACCATTCAACAAAACTACTCTTCAAATGATACCCGTGTCCATACATCACATTTGGTCTTATCACAGCAACTTTTGCCCCGTGCTTCAGGACTGCTTGTTCTCCGGCATACTTTGATTCGGCGTAGATTCCCTGGGGATCGCAGCTATCCGACTCTCGGTAAGGACCTGATTTGCCATTGAATACATAATCTGTAGAGATATGCACGAGCGGTATGTCCATTTCATTACATATGATTGCCAATTCAGCGGGGACGGACATGTTTATTGAGAATGCGAGATCAGGTTCCACTTCTGCTTTGTCAACTGCTGTATAGGCTGCAGTATGGATCACAGCCTCTGGTCCTAGCACCTTCATATTATCTCTTAGTTCAGATAATCTGGTCAGATCTAATTGCACAAGTCTGATCCCTGGATAATCCGGCCGAATCCAAGGTGTCATATCCATTCCGCTTATCTTATGATCTACAGCGAACTCTGTGACGATGTTTTGACCCAGCAGGCCATTAACGCCAGTAACTAATATATGCATTTCAGTAAGTGTCTTCCTTTTCTACTGCAATACTGCTCAATCAGGGTCATATAGTTTGGTATCGAAGGTTCTGAAAATGGTCTCCATTTGGCGAATATATGGGATTTTGTCCTTATTGGGTGCATGGATGATACCGGACAGGAGGTAGAGACGATCTTTGCCTGGCTCATAGAATCCATAGGCGATAAAGGGACCACCCTTGGTCTCAATTGTAGATTCCCAGAGTCCGTAAAACTTAATAGCGGAATATTCCTTAAGCCAAAAGGACTCTGATTGCAGATAATTTTCATTGATGGTAACATCCTGCAATCGCTCCTGGTAAGTATTGTATAACAATCCTTTAAGTTGGTCTTCAAGCTCTGTTGAATCATTGGGAGTTGACCAACTTACACTTAGCCAACGATATGGGAAATCTCGACCCAGCCAAACCAGATGTTTCTTTGGAGAGTTCTCTATTTCCACATAATCATGCATCATCCGCAAATAATAGCCATATTGGTTAAAATAGGATTCTGCCAGTTCAAATTGTTCTCCGGAGCGATAGACAAAAGCGGTGTTGCGTTCGTACATTTTTCGTTCAACGAAGTCAAATATCGCATTTTGGTTCGCCCCAAGTCTGTTCGCCAGATCTGCATAACTCTTAGCCAAAACCACGATCAGGGCCTGACCTTGGGCGTAGGAATCTTCACGATAATAATAGCCGCCAGGTTTTTCCCGCACGCGTGTGATCGTCGAATCGGGTAGCATAGATCGCACCTGGCCAGTGATCTCACTGGAGACTTCCAGTTGACTAATAATCAGAACAGTTTTATTCTTTATATTCAGGGGAAGGTCAGCAGGATCGATCCGCTGAAATGTGTATAAACCTTCTGTACGGGGTGTCTTGTATGTTTTTCCAAGGGTCTCATTTAATACCGGTTCACAGACCGCCCAATTCTCATCATCGCAGACAACTGTGATCACATGGTCATACCCAAGGGCCGGATCCTTTGGTCTTTCACATGACACAAACATGATGCTCAGAATCAACAGAGCTACTAAGATGTGGTATCTGTGTTTCATAATGTTCCTCCCTGAGGTCTTACTATCCCTAATCGATTTTAAAATGTACACTAATTAATATGTTTTTGCAGGGCTTAATTCGTATCAATCGTAAAGTCTGCCAGCCCTTCAGATATGGAAACTGAGGTAATCTTAACTCGAACCGGATCACCCAGGCGATAGGATTTTCTTGTTCTTCTCCCTGTTAAGCTATAGCTAGCCTCATGGAATTCGTAATAATCATCACTTAGAGTGGATGAATGTACCAGACCCTCCACAAAGGTTTCTGCCAGTTCAACAAAAAAGCCAAAACTAAGCACTCCCGATATCACTCCATCAGAAGATTCTCCAACGTGTTTGCTTAGATATTGAAGCTGCTTCATCTTAATGTGATCTCTTTCGGCTTCAATTGCTACTCTCTCTCGCTGAGAACAATGTTCGGCAAGCTTTTCGAGCGCTTTTTGACTCATATCCGCCTGAGTAGTACCGCTTAGATAACTTTTCAGGAGACGATGAACGGTGAGATCAGGATACCTGCGAATTGGAGAGGTGAAATGGCTGTATGACTGAAAAGCCAATCCAAAATGACCTTTATTTTCTACTGAATATTTAGCCTTGCTCATAGATCGCAGGGCAACCTTTTCTATAAAATGGCGATAGGGACTCTCTCTAACTGCATCAACGAGTTTTTGATAGTCCAATGGTTTCACAGGACTTGATATTGTTTGCTTGATACCAAGTCGTTTTAAGACGGAGCTCAATTTTGTCGTGTTGTCCATGGACGGTGGTTCGTGGATTCTATACAGGCCAGGGAGTTTAGCCTTTCGATATTTCAAATTCAAATATTCTGCTGTCACTTTGTTCGCTAGCAGCATGAATTCTTCAACAAGCCTATGTGAGGTTAAACGGCTTGATGGCTTAATGTCATACGGAAATCCCTTCTCATCCAGCTCAATAATGGGCTCCGGTAGATCCAGATCAATACTTCCCCTTGCTTTTCTTTCTGCAAAAAGGACTTTTCTCAGTTTTTCCATTTCCAAAAGTGTGGCTGAAAGCTGATGATTCTCCCCCTTCAGTATATTTTCTACTTCCTGATAGCTGAATCTTTGCTTCGAATTGATGATGCTTGGATATATCTCATAACTATTGACCTTGGCATCGCGTCCAACATGCATCATGCATGACATGGACAGGCGGTCAACCATTGGATTTAGCGAACAGAGATCGGATGCAAGTTTTACGGGAAGCATATGAATTGCCGAACCAACCAGATATACGCTGGTACCCCTCTTGCGTGCTCCCCGATCGATTGGACTTCCCGGCGTGACATAGTGTGAGACATCAGCGATATGTACACCTAGTATCCAGCCATCCTTTTTTGTCTCAATTGATACGGCGTCATCGAAATCCTGGGCAGATTCTGGATCAATGGTAAACGTGGTGAGGGATCTTAGATCCTTTCTCTTGCCAAGCTCCGCCTGAACACTCTCTTGTGAATATGACTCTGCCTGATCGATAGCGTTCTGAGTCCAATTGGTGGGTAAATCGTGTTCATGGATGATTAGCGCCTTGTCCAAGCCAGGATCACCAGGGAAGCCAAGTATGTCCTTGATCTGCACCAGCGGTTCTGCATGTCCGCTTTCCCAGTGGATCAATGCCACTGTGACCATGTGACCATTTTTTAATTTAGCAGGTTTACCTGCAGCTACTGCAAAGCGAACTCTGATCCTTTTGTCATCTGGCACTACCCATTCACCAAAGCGATCACTCTGAAAGGTGCCAACAAATTCTGTTTTATGACGTCGGATCACATCAATGATCTGTCCATCTGGCTTATCACCAGATCTCTTTTTGAGTATTTTGGCTCGGACCAGATCACCATGGAAGGCTTGCTGCATATTCTGGGCACTAACAAATACCTCAGAACCGTCTTGTAATTCAATAAACCCAAATCCGCGACTTGTTATTGAAAGGATTCCAGTTTTTTCCTGCTGCTTGGCTTTAAAGGCGTATTGGTGCCTACCCCTTAGGTCGATCTCGCCTGCTCTTTGTAGTTCGAGGAGGACGCCTTTAAGGGCGTGATAATCACGTTCCTTAACGTGGGATAGTTTAAGCAGGTCTCTGGGTTTAAACCAGCGACCCTGATTCTGTTTCATAATATCTAATAATTTTTTCTTTATCAGCGATCGATCCATGAAATACCTCCTGAGTACTCAATATGTAGAAAGCTATTTTGCAAACTCAATCCCTGATGTGTTGCGACAATAAGGCGTATTGGACCGCGTCCAGAATTTAGCTGTACTCCAACGCCATATCCCATCAGATACTTTAATTTATTCTGATCAGTGTAAATACCTGCATCTAAAAGTCCAATAAATCGTGATTGTTGACTTATTAAATAATACAGATCGTGTTGAAAACTTGCTACAGACCTACTTCGAATACCATCTTCTTCATATCCACGAACACTCCCAACACCGCCGAGCGCTTTCATGGTTGATGGATCACGTTCCGCATTTGTCTCATTCTGAACACTAAGTGCATTTCGCTGAGAAATGAATAGCTTTGACAACAATGGTATCTGTGCCTCAGAGCGGAAATCCAGTCGAGTAACCGAGCCAGGCTCAAAATTGATCTCCTGAAATAAGAGGGTCTTCAAAGCTATTCCACTGTGATTTATCTTATCTAAGCTATAGTGTTTGTAGCCCAAACCGAGAAGTTGCTTCCGGTCTGATATCCATTCAGGATTCGATAAAGATCCTTCGTAGGTGATAAAAGATTGACGGTCCTCAAATTGAAATATCATTGTCCGCTCCCAATCCACGGTCCACTCCAAGCCGATTGTACTTTCAACAACCTGATAGTTCCCATCAACTACCTCCCTACCAAAACTAAACCTTGTCATTAAAGGGATATTAAACAACCAGGGGTGCTCGTATGAAAGTGAGAATAATTCTGAATCTGTTTTTAATCTCTTCCAGTTTAGTCGAATCGATTTTCCTCTTCCATCCAAGTTGGGAACATATAGGTATATATGACCAAAGAATGCGACGGTATCACTACCGGCGCTTTGATTGAAAGCAGCCAATGCATCAATATTTAGCTCAGGTCGCCTCCTCAATGAATAATTCTGATGGAAATTGCCTGATGCATCTTTTGATATTGCACCTGATTTCTTCAGGTAGTATCCCCTTTCACGGAGTCTTGCCTCTGCCTGTAGGATGTTGGTCTGTTCAATGCCCTGTCTGCCTAGGAAAAACTCCCTGTTTAGATAGGCTCCCGCTTTTTCATTGACACCTAAAAAGTGGACCTGGCCAATTCGTGAAATGCTTCCGCGTACAATGAATGCTTTAATGTTTTGAGAGTCACTTTGAACATCTGATATTTCGATACGGGTATTCCAGTATCCTTGAGCTTTAAGATCAGCAAGGTATCCACTCATAATTGAATCCAAGGATGCGAAAGGTATCATCACAGTATCGACAGGAGCTTCAGAGTCTAAGTCTATTCCGTAAAGGAAAGGCAAATAGATCATTAGACTTGCCACAATAATAAGTCTTCTCGTCATTAGAAGTGAGTTCTCCCTTCTAAACGCAAAAACTGCTCAGTTGGACCTGTACCACGCTCCTGTAAACTGTAATTCATCGACAATTGGAAGCGATTTGAAAAGGTATAGCGTGTATTTAGTGTGTATTTCCAATTGGTCCCTGCCTGGCGTCCGGCAAAAATCGAATACGGAATGCCTGTCACGTCAGATTGAACGTAGGTTAGCAGAATATTTTGATCGATCCTGCCTCTGCGCATAAAGTTAAGCTTGTGATCAAAAGTGAAATAGGTTTCTGAATATGATTTTGCCAGGTGTATATCTTCAACACTTGAATATTTCAACTCAAAGATGAATTTTTGTTGTGGAGAATAAATAAATGTATGTCTTCCATACGGACGATATGATTTCCAGGATTCCTCAGCCAGGGCATTGTACTCCACAGACCTCTCTCTTTCTTCATATCCCAGACCGATTTTAGATGAATGATGCAGAGTCCAGATGAATGTAGAATTTAACTCATGCATGTTGAAGAGACTCGATTCCGACCCATAAGTATACAATTCGGAATGATTATTTGTAGCTTGACCGGAATAGTTTATTTCACTAAAAAGAGATTGGTTTCCAGTTCGATAGTTAAGTTCAACTTTCAATAATTTCTGATCTTGGAGCTTATTTCCAGCCTCTACCTGCAGCTTTGTCCGACTCTCAGAGTTGATGCGTCCACGAATTCCCTTTTTGCCTTTTTTGTTAAAGGAATGACTCGCATACTCCAACCGGGTCTTATTTTCGAGATTCCGGACCTGTTCTTCTGCATCAGAGAAGACTCTTTGACGAATAAAGCGACCTCCCGGGAGAGGGATATAATCCTTGATGTATGGCTCATAGCTATAATCTCCATAGCCGGTGTCCACCTGTACATACTGAAAATCGTATTTAGGAATATGTTCTTCATCGATAAGATAGTTTCCCTCATATCTTATCCGATCGTCCAATGCTTGAGATTTTAATTTCAAATTTCCAAGACCATAGATAGCTGTTGCACTGCTATCGTTCAGATGCTCTCTGTATTTTACATTCAGCTTACCGCTTGTGTTGAACAATTCAAGGAAGGAATATTCGGCAGCCCAATCTCTACGCTGATCAGTCCATTGAGAAATATTCTCAGAATTCAGTATAGATCCATCCTCATTATTAAGTCGATAATCTTGCCGCTGGTCATAGTGAATGGCTAAAATGTCTGAAGAGCTAACATCATAGAATAAGCCAATACCAGCGCTCAGGTGATCATTGGAGGCGTAGAGCGAGGTGGTGGTTCCTTCCTCCATACCCACACTTAGTTCAGTTCTATATTTTCCCACACTTATAGAGGATTTAGAGCTATGCAACTGGTTCAGATTTCCGCGAATATCTGTAAGCATACTTTGAAGAACTATTTGAAGCCATTTATTCTTCACTATTGCACCATCAAGGCGGATTTGCTGACCAATCGTCTCACCAGATCTTTCCAAACTGGAACCCTCACCTTTAAAATGGGTTCCCTCACTTTTTCCCAACCTTATTTGACCGTAATTCAGATGTTCTTCTTCCGCAATACGGGGTGTTAATTGCCAGACACGGTAATATTCCAGAGATTCAAGTTTATCATGAGCGAGAAAGCCTGATTCGTAGTATTTATCACCTAAAATGAACTCATACCATGGACGACTTGATCTCAGACTGAGATCCCAGGCTTTGGTGTCTGTTCCCTGAGCATTATTTGCATAAAGATTATGGATCTTTTGAGAGACACCGATATCAGACTCAATGGCTAAGTATTTGCTACTCGCTCTGGCCACCAGAGAGAGTACGGCGTGAGATTGTGGGGCGATCAGTCTTTGGGAAGGTAGATATTCACCCTGAAGTGTATCATAGACAAAATAATCCTTTATGCTTCCCAGCACTTTTCTGTACTGACCCAGTTTTAAACCCACAAAACTAAAAGTAACTGAATACTCCCCCATCCCATCACCGACATAGCTTAAAACATTCTCAGCACTTAAGCTGTAATCACCTGCGATTGAATCTGGTATTATGCTAGTCAATTGTGTGCTTTGCGTCGTGTCAGGTAGCTCCGCGAAAACACCTCTTAATTGATCCGCATCCGCATTACCCAGGGGATTGCTTTGATCATCTCTGAATTCCTGCCAATTCGCTGAGAAATAGAAAGATGATGACTCTTTATTGCCAAGTTCGATGCCAGCACTCAGCAGTTGTTTTCCAAATGAGTATGATGCGAGATAGATATCTGGCACATATTCAAATTCAATACTGATACGAGAATTGCTGGAGAGAATTCGTTTCTGGGTGAATGTTATTTCTGCCGCATTGTAGTCAATGATATAATCATCATCAGCACCACGCTGGAGGGTCTGATCATCAATACGAACCTTCTCTGATCCTGCAAGAACAATGATAAATTTCTCACCATTACTGCCACTCAGGCGATAGGGCCCTTGCTTTCCATCTTTTCCCTGAATCTGTTGGACACGGTACTGACCATAACTGAATCCCAAGGAGGATCTTATGGTAGTATTGCTTGTCCTTGCTTCAATATCGAGACCTTCGATGGAACGATTCATTTGCCCAAAGCGACCGTTTCGCGAGTGAATATCAAGGTCACCAATTGATGCAGTCAGAGCAGGTCCTTGCAATGTGACAAGCACTCGGTCAAAGTCATTCAAACGACGGGTATTACCGATAGGTTGAAGGGGTGATGTCTTTTCCGTAAGGACTCCGGAGACCGTGTAATTATCGCTCAGGTTACCCTTGATCTTTAGGTAGAGACTTGATTGAAGGGATACTGAGGCGTTACTGGACACCTGTATGCCCCGGCTGATACTCCCTGTAGCATTTAACTCTGATTCTTTTTCCTTAATGAGGACAGGCGACGACTGGGTATTCTGGGCTGAGGAATCGGTAAGCGGTTTATAGGGCGGAAAATCAATTGTGTAGTTTCGCTTCAGGTGTAGCGTATCAGATCCAATGAAAATATGTAATGAGTCGGATTGGTGTTCCTGAGCATGTGCATTTTGAGAGGTAAGGCCACACACTACAAACAGCAGAATGATACTAAGAAGTGTGGGCTTTATATTTATTTGTGTCCTCAAATATTCAGATCCTGATCCAATTCATACGATTGTCATATACAAACGTAGGCCATCCGTATTTCGTTCCATAATGCTTTATAGCCAGGAACTTAGCTTACCAGGTATTTGCTAAAATGAGAAAATTGTAAATAATGTGAGTGTATACGCTAATTCCATAGCCCCGAAACGTATACAATACACCCAGAAATATACCCCCACCGACTCGTTGAGCGAAGATTGGGAACGAATAGGATTCCATGAGTAGATGGAAGGCTGCAAAAATACAGGCAGCAGTTATAATTGCGAGTATACTTGAATAATTGCGTGACATGCTTAGTCCACGATTCAAGATTACAAAGATGGCTGATATCACCACCATCCTGAAAATTAATTCCTCAAATATCCCTGCTCCAATGGCCAGATTAATATTTGCCACTTTATCTGCATAGGTCAATATCTGTAGGGGTAATTGCATGAATAGAGTTAAGCAGATAAATAAGGCTGCTCCCCACACCATGGACTCCAGAAGCATATAGACAATGTAATCAGCATGAATCCCCGGCTGCTTTTCCTGCTTGTAGCCCCGAATCATCACGATAGCAAAAATTGAGAGTAGAATTCCCGATACGAGATAGGGATTGGTGAGTTTTAAGGTTGTAAAGAGATTTCTTAGGAGGATCTCACCACTATTCCGTAATTCGAAAAATGAATTTTTGAAGAGAATCAGTAACCCGAATTCATAGATCGCCAATACTGGCAGGACGAGGATGAGACTATAATGGATGGACCGTGAGCTGTTCAGGTATTGGCGGAGGGCAGAAACCTTTTTAGTCATTCAACTTTAAGACAGCCAGAAAAGCTTCCTGGGGTACTTCTACTCGGCCGACTTGCTTCATTCGTTTCTTTCCAGCCTTTTGTTTCTCCAGAAGCTTTCTTTTACGGCTAATGTCTCCTCCATAGCATTTGGCGGTAACATTTTTACGAAGTGCTTTTACAGTTTCTCGTGCAATGATCTTTTGACCGATGGAACCCTGAATAGCAACTTCAAACTGTTGTCGAGGAATGAGTTCCTTTAGTTTAGTGCATAGTTTTCTGGCGTGATCGTATGCCTTTTCCCGGTGAACGATCTGCGAAAGAGCATCGACACGTTCCGTAGAGATCAAAATATCCAGCTTCACAAGATCACCCTTGCGGAAGTCAATGGGCTCATAATCGAAAGAGGCATATCCTCTTGAGGTACTTTTCAGCTGATCATAAAAATCAAAAATGATCTCTGCGAGCGGAATCTCAAAATATATCTGTACTTTGGACTCATCAAGATAGTGGGTAGACTTATAGACACCCCGTTTATCGATAATGAGTTTCATCAAATTACCAATATACTCAGGTGGTGTAAGTACCTCTGCTGTCACATAAGGCTCCTCAATATGATCAATATCACCTGGTTCGGGAAGATCACTTGGTTTGTCCACAGTGATAGTCAGTCCATCTTTTTGGACAACTTTAAATTCAACATTGGGCTGGGTGGTTATGAGTTCTATGGCAAATTCGCGTTCAAGTCGCTCCTGTACGATCTCCATGTGTAAAAGACCAAGATATCCAACCCGGAATCCAAAGCCCAGGGCACCTGATGTTTCTGGCTCCCAACTCAAAGCAGCATCGTTGAGATTTAATTTTTCCAGGGCCTGGCGTAAATTTGTGTAATCATCAGAAATTATGGGATAGACCCCTGAATAGACCATGGGTTTTACTTCGCGATAACCTGAAAGTGCCTCAGTCGCACCATTTTTTATTGTCGTAATTGTATCACCAACATGAATCTCACTGATATCTTTAATATTTGCGATAATATATCCAACATCACCGGCTTCTAAGATATCACCCTTTACCTTCTTCAGCTTGAAGTAACCTAGCTCTGCTACCTCATATTCCTCTTTACTTGCCATAAAACGAACCATCTCACGAGATTTTAGTTTTCCCTCAAGAACCCGAACATAGGCAATGGCACCTCTATAGGCATCATAGGTGCTGTCAAAGACCAACGCCTTCAAAGGAGCATCACGATTTCCTACTGGAGCAGGAATTCTAGTAACAATGGCCTCCAATATTTCCGAAATACCCAAATCGGCTTTGGCAGATGCCAGGATGATCTCATCCTCGTCACAACCCAGGAGATCAACAATTTGAGCTTTGACATTATCTATTTGAGCTGCATGGAGATCGATCTTGTTTATGATGGGAATGATTTCCAGACCACTCTCAACCGCAAGCATAGCGTTACTCACGGTCTGGGCTTCTACACCCTGAGCTGCATCGACCAAAAGAAGAGCGCCTTCACAAGCATCCAAACTTCGGGAAACTTCATAGCTGAAATCCACATGTCCGGGTGTGTCAATGAGATTAAGTGTATAATCTATTCCATCGTTTGCCTTATAAGAGACCTGGATGGGGTGAGATTTTATGGTAATGCCACGTTCGCGTTCCAGATCCATGTCATCTAAAACCTGATTCATCATCTGCTTATCCGAAACGGTATTCGTTTTCTCAAGCAGTCGATCTGCCAGGGTAGATTTACCATGGTCAATGTGAGCAATAATGCTGAAATTTCGGACTTCTTTTCGTTGCATGGGAAGCAATATAAGCTTGATTTACCCTTATCAAACAGGAAGCAATATCCCGTAGTGAACTTAGCACCTTAAACTCTGTTCAAGGTGTTAAAACGGGGCTGAGATATGAATGTGAGTATATCGGGCAGAAATTATAGCTTGAGATAAAAACTATTGCCCCCATTTGGGGAGAGTTCAACACCTACCTGAGCATCATGGGCATCAGCAATTCGTCTCACAATCGCTAAGCCCAGGCCACGGCCAGTACCTTTTTTCTTCTTTAGTCTGGTGAATCTCTGAAAAATGATTTCACGTTTGTCCTCAGGTATGGGAGTTCCCCTATCCTCGACGCGCAATACATAACTTCCGGATTCCTCTCGAAGGATTAAATCGATAATTCGTCCTTTGGAGGCATATTTAACGGCATTTCCCAGATAGTTCTTTGGTATTTCAGAAAGAATGGGATTCGCTTTGATGATTAAAGCATCTGGAACATCAGTATTGAGGGTCATGCGGGCATTTAAAATTTGGGGCTCATATTCAGAGATCACTTCATTCAGCATGGCAACAAAGTCGATTGACTCCTTGGAAATGCTTTCACCGACATTGACCTGTGAGAGAACCGTAGCATTCTCTATAACCTTGATCAAGGCATAGCTGCTAGACTTTAAGGTCCGGATCAGTTCATCCCCTTTGCTCTCAGCATCCAGAACCTCAGTGATGGTCTTGATGACCCCAGCCGGGTTTTTTAGATCATGGGTAATGACGTCCAATAGAAGTTCTTTGATGTCGTTTGTATTTCGAAGCTCCTCGGCCAACTCTCGTAGCGCAGTATCTTTCCTGGCCCTGTCAATGGTTAAAGCCACCTGACTAGCCGCCAACTCCAACATCTTAACATCTTCACCGGCATAGTGATTTATTCCATAATACTCCTGCAGAACCAAAGCCCCAATAACTTCATTCTTGACGATGAGAGGAATACCCAACCATACACTGGGTATATCTCCATCGATGATTACTTCTCCCTCATCCTTTATGTTCATAATTTCTTGCGAGCTTAGATGCAGTGTCTTTCCATTAATAATGGTTCGGGCGGTCAAAGATATCTTTGGATCACAGGGGATACTTTCGGGTATCTCCGTAGCGAATGAATCTTTATCGAAGGGGAAATAGATTCGGTTCTCTTCTTTATTCAACAGAGCCATGAAAAAGTTACTCGAGTTAATGATCTCGCTGATATACTCGTAGATCTTCTCGTAAAGTGTGGAGACGTCATCGGACTTTATGGCCGCAGAAGTTATCTCATATTGCACATCTCTGAGCTGTTGGTTTTTATGGGCAATTTCCTGTTCGGCTTTATGCAGCGTAATATCTTCCTTGAGTGCGACAAAATGGGTAATGTTCTGATCCAGATCCCTGATGGGTGCGATGGAAGCTTTCTCCCAGGTGATCCTACCATCCTTCATCTTATTGGTCAGTTCACCGGACCAGATCTTACCACTCTTGATGGTATCCCAAAGATCTTTGTAGAAAGCCTCATCGTGTAGCCCGGATTTTAAGATGCGCGGATTATTCCCTATAAGTTCATCTGTTGTGTATCCAGTTACTTTCGAAAATTCCGCATTTGCGTATTCAATTATTCCTTCACTGTCTGTGATGATGGTCATGACAGGACTTTGTTCTACGGCCTGACTGAGCTTAGCTAACTCCATATTCACTTGTTTTTGTTCAGTGATATCCAGTAAGTGACCTGTACTTTTATTGACTCCATCATCGTTCACAATATGACTGGTAGAAATAAGTACATTTCTGGTTTCTCCGGCCTTATTGACAATATCCAATTCGTATTCGCTGGGAACAGGTTCCCCTGCATGCCTGGCTTTGAATCGCTCCACCACAAGATCTTTTGATTCTCCCAGAAAATCGGTAAAGGGGCGTCCTAGTATTTCATCACGCTCCATTCCCAGCATCTGACACAATTTGTCATTAGCGTATTCCATCTCATAACTTTCATTGATCAGATAGACGCCAGTCGAGGACTTTTCAATGATATCAGCCATGCTGAAGACTCGGTTGACAGTGAGGCTTTCTTTTGCTCTTACGCGTCTATCATATGCAAGCTGCATCATCATTGCTGCCAGAGTGAAATCAACAGGTTGCTGAATGAAACCATTGAAATTCTTTTGATTGATCAAATTCTTCAGATCGTCTCCTGTTTCAGAATCCAGGATAAAGACGATGGGGATGTTTTTGATGGGTCTTGCTAATTTAGCCAGATCCGTAGCACTCATCTCAGACCATAGCTTTGAGGAAGTCAGAAAAACATTCGGAGCGTTCTGCGAAACATATTTAGAAATTTCACTTGGTGTGCTAGCAATTCCTACAACATCACATTTATAGCCCGCGAGTCCATCACGAAGTATTTCCCCGGAAATCGTGTCCGGCGTAATGATGAGTATCTGTATGTTTTTCATGGTGATATGTACTTATTCAATGTAAAATAGTATAATCATTAGAATAGACAGTATTAATCTATGATTAACAGAGTCTTTAGGATCCTATATCGTCATCTCTGTCAGCGCCTGTGATATCCTCTGCCCAGTCTTTCCATCCCACAGATCTATGGGATATCCATCCTTAGTTTCGCCTTGGAATACAGAGATGATCATGGTTCGGAGCAAACCCATATCAAGACCAGCCACAGCGTTGGTACCCCTACTTAAAGTAATAGGTCTATTAGTGATATCACCTAGCGTGAGACATTGTACTCCTAAGATGCTTGATTCTTCCTGAAGGCCCTGCGAATCGGTGAGGACCAGAGCACAGTTTTTAATGAGTTTTAGCATGTCGTGATAAGTATGGGAAGATGCGAGTTGAAGATTCTCACCTGATTCCAGCATGATCTCCGGTAGATCTTCGATGAGAATATTCAGCTTCGGATGAAGGATGAGGTGAATCTTCATTTGTTCCGATAGATCCTCAAGTAAAGCAAAGAAAGAGATGAGAAATGCTGCGTTCGCAGTCAGGTAGGAATGGTGAAGTGTCACCAGGATATAGCCACCAGTTTCGAGACCGTAACGATCCAGAATATTGCTATCCTCGGCATATCCCAGGTTTTGGAAGACAGCATCAGATCTGAGACTACCGACTTCCATTATTTTATGGCTTTCAAAACCCTCTCGTATGAGGTTAATGGCACTTTCTCCGCTCGATGTGAACAGAACGCTGGACAATTGATCAATGAGCATGTCGTTCAGTTCCTCAATCGCCATTCGATCCTCATATCGAACACCGGCATCAATATGTCCCACCTGAATTCCACTTCTAGCTGCCGCCAGCGCACAACCTAGGGCAGAATTAGAATTCCCCATAACAAGGGTAAGCATTGGTGGGTCGATCTGAACTTGATCACTATAGGCTGTCATGATTGCTGCAAGTTGACGAGTTCCTTCACCAGCTTCAAGCGCTAGAAAGCAGTGAATCGGTTCAAGTCCAAGTTGCTCAATAAATATCTGACTTAATTCTGGATCATAATGCTGTCCGGTATGAACGATTCTCACTTCAAGTTTATGTTCGTACTCTGAGAATGTTTTAACCAGTGAAGCAGCTTGAATGAAGTCTGGACGAACACCTACAATTAGATCAATTCTGAGCATAATATTCCTTCACTGTGAAAACCTAAGCATGAAAAGCATGATTAAAATGAATAATTTATTCCAAGGGAGTAGTTGCGTGTTGCTCCTGGCCAGTAGTAACCCCCATAATATTCGTAGCCGAAAGTTGCATAATGAATGTCCAGTGCGTTATTTAACTTGAGTGTAAAAGATAGATCAGAGAATTGATACTGACAGTATATATCTGTCAGGACATATGCAGGGATTGAATAATCCTGCGTATTAGCATTATCGATAAACTGTTTGCCAACATATTTGACAGAAAATGCTGTCTCAAATGTCTCCTCATAACGATAGTTGAGGTGTGCATTTGCCAGGACATTTGGTACGTTGGGCAGAGCATTACCCTTTTCACCTTCAACCGTGAAACGATGCTCGGCAATACTGCCATTCAAAGCGATATCAAGGCTATTTGAGATCCTGGTTTTTAGATCAAATTCTAAGCCCTGATGCAAGGTTAAGCCGGCAGATTCGAGTGTAAATCCCCCATCCTGAAAGTCATAAATATCGCTAAGTAGCTCGTTCTGATATTCAATGCGGTAAAAGTTTATATTGATCTGTGATCTTCCAAAATAATAGTTCATTCCCAGTTCTGTATCGATCACTTTCTCCGTTTCTGCTGACCTTGGTTGGCTCCAGACGTTATCTGCTTCGATGATCTGAGCATCCGCAGGTTCCTTACTGGCAGTTCCAATTCCTGCAAAAACACTGAGCCCATCAGAAAATGCATATCGAAGACCAAACCTGGGATTAAAGAATTGCCACTTTGCCGAGAGATCTACACCCGGTGCATGACCGATATCAGCTTGATTTAACTCCCAATTAATATATTGAGCTCTTAGATCAAGAGACGTGGTAAATGTTGGGGTGATTCTGAACAAAAAGTGACTGAATACAGTTGCAAGGCTCTTTTGCCCCGTGTAGGTATAATATTGGAAATTCTTAGGTAGCGTAGAGGCTAGACTTGAATCACTCAAATTGAAAACCTCCCCGTAATGATTTCCAGTGTACTTTCGCAATTCCAAGCCTATGTCAGAGCGCCATTTCCTTCCCTCCTGTGTCCATATGGGAGTTATGCCATAGTAATTGTTTGTGATCCACTTCCTGCGTTGAAGATCGGTAGTGAGCACTTGCTCAACACTGTCTGGAAATTGGTTGTTTATATCCAGATTATAGCTGAATGCATCCTGTCCATATTTTTGGACCTGATAATATCCACTCCCTTTGACCAGGTAAACAACATTGCGTACAGTCGAATGTTTATTGATAAGAATACGAGTATTCAAAGAATATATCTGCTGCAGGAAATCGTCGGTGAATGGTACTGTCCATGACATCTTTTGGCGTCGAAGCTCAGTATCATCAAGAAATTCTTTACTCACGCCATCCCACTGAAGCACACTGAATTCTTTACCAATGATTCCACGGAACTGGTTCGTCATCCCCTCATCACGATGCTCGACTGCCAGAGAAACGGAAGCTTGTTCGGATCGTGAGTCAACCCGGTAGCCATCTGAATTGAGCAGGGAGCCTCTCAGACTAAGGCTCAGATTCTCCCCTAGGCGAGATCCCGATTTATAGGCCAAACGATACTTTTCGGTATTGTACGAGCCCTTTAACACCCCAATATTTAATTCTTCATGATCAGATTTAATACCAGTGTGGATGTTGATAGAACCTCCAAAGGCACTTGCTCCATATAAGCTGCTTCCCACACCCCGTTGAATCTCAACTTCTTCTGCAGAGCTGAGAATATCTCCATGATCAACCCAATAGACCTGATGACTCTCATTGTCATTCAGTGGTACATTGTCCAGCATGACGGCAATTCTACTCTGATCAAAGCCTCTGATGGAGACATATGAATACCCCGTTCCATTCCCTGACTCGCTATAGGCATGGACGCCAGCCTCTGAGCTGAGGATCATGGGCACATCCTCAACAGTGTATCGCGATTTAATATCTTCCGGAACAAGACTTGAATAGGCGACAGGTGTAATTCCAGGAATCACTCTGTTGGCGGCAACATGAATACTCTGCCCTTCAAGTATCCTGGATTTCAGTACGATTATATCTCCCAGCTTATCGGGGCGTATTTGGAGGGTCTCATACCCCATACAGCGAATGGTGAGGGTATCCATCGACGTGCTCACCAACTGGAAGTACCCCGACAGATCTGAAATTGTGCCCTCATCACCCAAAATGATCTCCACTCCGGGAATCCCCTTCTTAGAGTGCATATCTATGACCTGTCCCTGAACTACTCGGGCAGATGCAACTATTTGATTGTTGAATAAAAGTAATATGAATAAAAGTAAGTAAATTTTTCGAAGCATGAATGTCTCCCTACGCTGGCATGACCCAGATCAGGTTCAAAGGGTTTGATCTCAGCCTCCGGCTTAACCACGCCGCCAGGCACCCCATGTAACAAAGTGAATATAATTTGGAATGCTGTGTTTGGTGTAAAAAAAAGACCGCCCAAGAGGACAGCCTAATTCTAAAAAGGTTTGACCAGGGAGTTTAAGCTAAAACCGCATCCACTTTTGCTATGATCTGAGGTTTCGGCACGGCTCCCACAAGCATCTGGGCCACTTCACCATTTTTAAAGATCAACAGACTTGGAATGCTTCTAATTCCATATTTTTGCGCAACAGCAGGATTACCATCAACATCTAATTTTCCGACCTTGAGTTTGCCTTCATATTCTTTACTGATTTCAGCTACAACCGGAGCCACCATTTTACAGGGCATGCACCAGACCGCCCAGAAATCAACCAAAACAGGTAAGTCAGAGTTGATTACCTCTTCTTCAAAATCCGCATCAGAAAACACTTTTACATTATCAGCCATTTTATCTCCCTCGGCATACAATTCTCAAATTAAAACCTGGAGAAGATAAGCGACTCGCTAGTTATATCAAGCGCAACAAATCCTCATCCGCTTTCACAGGATATCAGTGTTTACTTGAGGTAGAAGCATGAATAACAACTGCTTCAGTGCGATGGTACCAATCCCAACTCGTGGATGAGGGCGAAGCAGCCGATGGTCACGTCAGGTCATGTAATGCAGAACCCCTGGTTTACGAGGGGGGCTCCATTTTATTATGCTTTGATCCAGCGAACGATCTCAGGTAGAGTGATTCGTTTTCCATATAATAAAATCGCAGTTCTAAATACTTTTGCCGCAAGTCTGATGCTGGCATAAACACTCCCGATCATGATCATAATAGTGATGAGAACCTGCAAGACACTGGTCTCACCAACTGAAATTTTAATCATCATAAAAAATGGAGTGACGGGTGGGAAGTAACACAATGCGTTCACCAATGTCGAATTCGGATTTTCTATCACCAGGGTCCACAGAAGCATGGGAATGACAGCAATAAATGTAATAATCTGAATCGCTTGCTGGGCTTCCTGCTCTGAATCAAACAAGGCACCCACACCAATATAAACGCCAGCATATAAAAGGTAGCCCAGAACAAAATAAACAAAATAAAGCAATCCTATGGCCGGGGTTACAATATTAATATCATAGTAATATCCAGCGATCACACCAGCCAGCAGATAGATGGCAGATTGGGTCAGACCCAGCATGCCCAGACCGACGATCTTACCTCCCATGAGATCATTATATGTCACCGTGGATAGCAACACTTCAATGACGCGCGAAGACCTCTCCTCCAAGACGGCACGTAAGAGTAATTGGCCACCGGTGAATATTCCCAGGAATAAAAGGAACATAAATACAAAAGGAGCAACATAGCCTGCGATCAACTCTTCGGTATCTCGTGCTTCTGAAGCACCCAGCTCATAATGTTCAATATCAATATCGACAAAAAGCTCCTCCAATGCGGTTAGTGGCAGATTTAAAGCCTCTGCCCGGTCATGGGTGAGTAGTTGTCGTAATTCAGCACCAACGATATCTGTTGATCTCATGGTACCGGTCGATTGAGCGTAAAATTTTAAATGTGGGTTCGCATTAAAATCTGCAGGGATAACAAAATAGCCATCTAGTGAATGTTCTTTCACCAATGCGTCAAATTGAACCTGTAACGCTTCAAAACTTCCTTTTGTGAGCATAATGTTCAGCGGCGACACATCCTCTTCATCATATCTTTGATCTAGGGCAGCTACGAGATCCTGCCCGTAAATCCCGGTCTCATCTATGAGACCCATATATTTAGTTTCAATACTGGCACCGGTTCCAGTGAGATAGCCCCCAAGTAAACTGATACCGAGAATTAGAACCGGCATGCCAAAGGTACCAATAATGAACCATTTGGATCGAATTCTTCGATAATACTCGAACCAGGCGATCTTCAGGAAGGTCATGGCTTATCCGCCTGAACCATTTGAATAAAAATATCCTCAAGCCCAGGTTCTGCCACTTTGATGGTACGTATCTCAAAAGCACTGTTGATACGTGAGATGAGTTGAGACCTATCTTTCTCACTTAATAGGATGTAGGCCGCTCCGGCTCTGATTACCGCATCATTTTTCTTCAATATCTCATGATCCAGATCGGATTCATGTTCAGGTATAACCTGCAAGTGAGTTTTTCCGTACTCTCGCTTGATCTGGCTCAAGCTCCCTGATAGTATCAATTTCCCCTGATTAATGAGAGCGACATCATCACAGATCTTTTCCACTTGACCCATTTGATGAGAACTGAAAATAATGGTCTTCCCCGCTTTTTTCATATCCTCCAGGATCTCTTTAAGCAAAAGTTGATTGACAGGATCAAGTCCTGAGAACGGTTCATCCAGAACCACAAAATCAGGATCGTGTAAGATTGTGTTAATAAATTGCAGCTTCTGTTGATTCCCCTTGGATAGTTCGCTCACTTTGGAGTGTAGTCTATCCCTGAGTTCAAATCTTTCCAGAATGTGATCAATTTTGCTGTGGTAATCCTTCACATTCCTCAGATGGGCGAAATAGTTCAGTGTCTCCTGTACCGAGATCTTCTGATATAAGCCTCTTTCTTCAGGAAGATATCCAAAGTGCTGAGCACCCGGCCGTTCTTCCTTGCCATCAAACAGGATAGTGCCCTCATCTGGGTGAATGATATTCATGAGCATTCGTAGGGATGTCGTCTTCCCGGCACCGTTCGGACCAAGGAATCCACAGATTTGACCTGCTTGTATTTGGATGTTTAGCTTATTGACAGCCTTAATTGAGTTGTACTGCTTGGAGATATTCTGCAGCTCTATCATCGTTTTCCCCTGAAGTGTATACTGATCTTAATTACAGACGACTCTGAGGAATTTACGCTTCCCTGCTTTGATGACAAATTCTCCTGCTTTATCGAAGGCATAGAATTCATCCTGTACCTTCTCGCCATCAACGCTGACGGCATTCTGCTTGATCAGTCGACGAATTTCACCCTTACTGGCAAATAGACCGCTGTCTGCGAGAACTCCCAATAGGGTGTTCTGATCATTGCTAACAACATGTTCTGGCATCTCATCGGGGATATCTTTCTTGATAAAGAGCTTATCAAAGGCTTCCTGAGCTGCATTCCCAGCCTCTTCATCATAATAGACTTTCACCAATTCTCTGCCCAACTGACGCTTAAAGTCTCTGGGGTTCTCTCCCGCTTCCATTTTCTTTTCAATACTGTTGATCTCTTCCATGGGAAGGTCTGTGGTAAGCGTGAGATACTTAATGATCAAAGTATCCGGGATGGATAGAGCTTTTCCAAACATATCAGCAGGTGTATCCGAGAGTCCGATATAGTTATCATAACTCTTTGACATCTTTTCAACACCATCTGTACCTTCTAAGAGGGGTACTGTCATGATGATCTGCGGGTCCTGACCGATCTTCTTCTGCAACTCCCTGCCCATAAGCAGGTTAAATAATTGATCTGTGCCGCCCAATTCCACGTCAGAACGCAAATGAACTGAATCTTGAGCCTGAGCCAGGGGGTAAAGGAATTCGTGAACTGAAATGGGCACACCATTCTTATAGCGTTGTGAAAAATCATCTCTTTCCAACATTTGTGCCACGGTGACCTGTCCCGCGAGTTTGATCACATCAGAAAATTTCATTGAATCAAGCCAATCAGAATTATACACAACTTCCAAGCTCTCTCTATCCAGTACACTTGCTGCCTGCTCCAAATAAGAAAGACCAAATTGTCTGGCTTGAACCAGTGTGATGCTTGGTCTCGTCTTGTTGCGACCGGTGGGATCACCGATGGAGGCCGTAAAATCACCAATGATAAGAATTGCCTGGTGACCCATATCCTGGAATTGTCTCAATTTTCTTAATACCACGGCATGACCTATATGGAGGTCTGGTCGGCTGGGATCAGCACCCAGCTTTACGCGGAGAGGCTTTCCCTCTTTATCAGACTTTTTGAGCTTACGCTCGAGATCTTCTGGGGAGACAAAATCCTCAACACCTCTTGATAAGAGGTCAAGCTGCTCATTAATAGGTGGGAATTTCAAAATAGTGCTCCGAATTCTTTATTTGCCGTACTTCGATGCCCGCTCAATTTCCCGCTTGGCATCTCGCTTGAGGGAGGTCTGTCGCTTATCGTGAATATTTTTACCCTTCGCCAGCCCCAATTCAACCTTTAATCTGCCGTTTTTAAAATACAGTGCGAGGGGCAAAAGTGTATATCCTTTTGCTTCGATCTGGTGTTTTAATTTTCTGATCTCTTTTTTATGAAGTAGCAGAAGTCTAGGTCGGGTAGGATTATGTTGATCATAGTCATTGGCAGTCTCCCAGGGTCCAATATGGAGGTTGAGTAGTGATATACTCTCGCCTCTAAGTCCGGCATACGCATCGCCCAGGGTGACTTTCCCCGCCCGTACTGACTTAACCTCGGTTCCCTGAAGGGCTAATCCGGCTTCAAACTTTTCCAGGATAGTATATTCATGGTAGGCGCGTTTATTGCGCAAAATCATTTTAATATGGTCATTGCTTTCATTCACGGAGAAAATTTATCCCTGCGCCCTTTGATAACAACCAGCATTTTAATCAAGTCAAAATCAAATAAGATCGGAATAATTACTTAAAGTAACTTGTGAAAGAGACGTCATATTATGCCCAAGTCTGATATAGCAATGGATTCATTAATAATTTACTTTAACTAAAAAAAAGCCAAAAGAATTACTATTAATCCCTTGATGAAAGGTTAATAAGGGGTTATAATTAAAGTAATGGTTCAAGTGATCTCAAGTGATTTAGGATAAGGTCAAAGGAAAATGCCAAGAGAAGCCATCAAAAAACTCTACTATTCAATTGGTGAAGTCAGCGAAGCAACTGACTTGAAGCAGTATGTCTTACGCTACTGGGAATCTGAATTTCCCCAGCTATCCCCTGCCAAGAATCGCGCCGGTAATCGTACCTATCGTGAAAAGGATATTGAGCTGGTCAATTTCATTAAAACCCTGCTTTATAATAAGAAGTATACTATTGAAGGTGCCCGACAGAAGCTTAAAGAACTTCAGGAAGGCGGCCTGTCCTTAAATATATCCAGTCTGGAAGATCCAATCCCTGCCGTAGTGGCCCCTGTTGCTGCACCGGCGGCTGTGATCGAAAATATCGTAGAGACAGTTAAATCCGCTCCTAACTCGGATTCTGAGCAATACCGCAAATTTCTTACGACCCTCAAGGCAGATCTTCAAGAACTGCTTAAGCTTATCGAATCTTAATTTTACCTCAAAATACGAAACCTTGCTTGATTCAGCTTATATAATGGCTTTAATTAGGCCGCTTTCCGTCGTCGTCCTTCGATAAGCTCAGGACCATGACGCGATTAGCAACTCGGAACGTGGCGCAGCCCGGTTAGCGCGCTTGACTGGGGGTCGCAATATTCCAACCTCCAACCTGATTCACATGACGCATATATTTAATAGCATCACCCTTTAAATTACCAACCCTAGCCATTTCATATTTTTTCCAAATGACATATCCAAATTGTCAAAAAAATAATTACCTACTTAATATAGACGAATGTGGTCGCATATTGGCCATTCATTAAGTTTGAGTGATTTCAATCATGTGCTCAACTTTGGATATAAAGGATTCCTGGGTTATTGCATCCGCCATCATCGAGTCTGCCATGGGGTTTAATAATAATCCCTGTACTTTGTGAAATACCCCATAATCTTTCTTTCTGGGTTTAATTAAACTTCAAACGCCATGAAACATGCAAGTCATTTAAGCTATGATTGACTTTCTGCAAGCTTTTCTATCAAACGCTCATATCCCTTACTGAACATGCTGCAAAATAATGGTTTATCCTCTTTTAATGTTAGTATGAAATGAACTGGGTATCCCCTGATCATTGAATCCCCAATCAGCCCAAACACCCCGAACAACATTCCTGCTCCTGTTGGTTTGTATGCAGTGAGGTCATAGTAATCCCATTTACTATTAATATTTTTTTTACGTTTTCTTCAGTTGCCTTGACAATGGACTGAACATCAGCAAAATATACTTCAGAACTGAACGGTTCATCATCAATCGGGGGACAAGAGATAAAATCATTTTCTTCATCCCAATAAATGAGCTTATAATCTGAAGCTCTTTTAGCAAAATGCTCTATACCTGCTATCAAGTCGATCTTATGCTCCATGTTTTCCTCCTGTTGATTATATTTTGGCTTCAATGTGAGTGATATCTGTATAACGCCCCGCGTTTTGGCTGCCCATATCCAGGCTCTTAGACAACCCTAGGAATTGAAAATTCTTCAATATTTTCAAGTACTATTCTCCCCCTATAAGGTCAGCTACAAGCGTTTGTTATACCTATTTCTGCTTCATCAATTAATAGCCTTCAACCGGGTTAAATTGAATAGATAGATCTAGATCTGAAAACTTTGTTCCCAGCTCATATCGATAATCTTTCGGCTCATATTCTCTATTAATTCCGCCCTCAATTTCAAAATACAAGTAGCCAGAAACCGACTGTTGAGGAAAGACTGTATTCTTTTTAATCAGAATTGAGTTAACATTGTTTATAAAATATTCATAACTATCAGAAATGTTCCTTGCTCTCGAGGCATTGTTTTTATTAACTATATCTAGTTTTTCACCTAGATCATTTTTTTGGACGACAACACCTGCTGAATTGTAATATGTCGTAGGAACCGTGGATGCTGCTTGTGCAATTCCTGTGAAAGCGTTCGCTATCAGTGCCGATTGTTTCTCTTTTTTGATGTAATTGAAAATCAGGGAAGGATATATAGGAATGTGTTCTACTTCCTTGCCCTTCTCGAGAAAGAATTGAGTTAGCGTGAAAGATATCATCGGATCAAATAAAATCGGTTCATCTGAAAAATTCGTGTAGTTGATCCACAAGCGCATGTAGTTTCCTTGAGCCAAGCAATCATAGTCTAATGCTGATTGAAAAACAGATCTTTCACTGACCACAGCAGAGACAGGATTCCCATCAACATAGAAGGGGAAAACGGATATGCTTCTTTCGGGTTCGTACACAATTGATCGTCCTTCGTAGGGGACACATCCAAGCAGTATTAGGATTGTGGAAACGAGTACTAGCATATTCCTGTTCATTGTTCGACTCCCTTAATTAAATTAGGTATAACGACCCTGCGCTTTACCTGCGCAGCTCTCTATAAGATATCTCTCGTTCCTTTTCATAAGTCAGGTACAAGCGCCTGTTATGCACAACTTCATTTTAGTCATAGCCAAATGTGTAGGTTACGATAAGCCCAGGATATTCACGATTTGGTGCGATCTGGAAGCTTTCATTTGATGGCTCCGACATATCTAAAATTGCATACAGCATCCAGTATGAAAAAAAACCTACTTGTGCCACACCAGAAAATATTAGCATATCTTTTGCTCCGGGAAGGTATTGCCTAGTCGGATCTGACTCAACACGTGAAATGGTGAGGAATGGACCAATTACTGGGATAACTGTGGTAGCAAACATTTGGTCTCCCATTGCTGCGCTCCCGATTAGTGTAACACTTGCAATACTTGCCCATCCATACCGCCCAATTTTCTTCTGCCTCTCGTACTGGTTTCTCACATTTTTAATGTGTGTGGTACTGCTTGTTGATCTGGGTTGAGTGCCGAATTCTACTCGTAAGACGTCTTCCATCTTAAATTCTAGCGATTGACCACTCATGACTTTAATAATGACTCCAACTCCGGGTCTATATTCAACAACGCCACCCTTAATTGGTTATTCCGGAAGTTTCGGACAGTCATTCCGGAAAGTTTCGGACACCCTGTTCGCCCCTGTTCAGGTCGAGCTAGTTTAAGGCGGGGTGTCCGAGAGACCTACCCTGTTTTTGAGCTTTCTCATC
>Ga0208647_1000031_pt1 | contig 83949 bp, 67 predicted proteins | sample AntAceMetag02UKA_FD_184765 | JGI IMG/M metagenome (GOLD analysis project Ga0208647, IMG submission 184765) | Saline lake microbial communities from Ace Lake, Antarctica - Antarctic Ace Lake Metagenome 02UKA (SPAdes) (version 2) | ecosystem: Environmental > Aquatic > Non-marine Saline and... | reverse complement strand
TCACTCACTGTGTTCGTTCGTCTTACTGCACTGCGTTTCGTTTCGAACCCAAGTGCAAAGAAGCCATTCACCAAATGGTTCGAATATGTGGATCTGTGCTAATAGTGCGGAGAAGGTGGGATTCGAACCCACGGTACGTTGCCGTACACACGCTTTCCAAGCGTGCGCCTTAAGCCTCTCGGCCACCTCTCCATGCCTTTCAAACGCTAAGCCAGACTTAGCGGCGGCCAATATATTGAATGACTAAGAATTCGCAAAAGTTAAATATTTCAATAATCCTAATACTTAACTCGATTCCTTGCATCCAACGCTTGAAATGACCGCGTATTAACGCTTGAATACCAAGGTGTTCGCTAGATCACAGCATGTATGTAAAGACTTGTTTCAATCTCTGCTTATCATAAATTTTATGATTGATAAAAAATGCCACTTAAGGCAAACAAGATTACAGGATGAATGAGTTTTGCAAGTAGCTAATTTCACAAGGGTTCGGATCAACAGACTGTTGGTAATTATGGGGGCACTACTTTTATTCATGTTTACCCTACCTGATGCCTATGCACAGGAAGACGATCTATTTGGGGATGTTGAGAACGACAGCCTTTTATTTGGAGACGATTTTGATTTTGGTGGGGACGATGCCTCTTTTGATTTTGGTGAAGAGGACGCGACAGATGATAGCTTCAATTTCGATGAGGGAGATGAGGCGACTAGCAGTGAATCTCCTGAGGAAGATTTCTTTGGAGATTTTGAAGAAGATCCCGCCGAGGAGGCAGCAAATGCCGATACATCTGGGTTAGCGGATGAGTGGGGCTTAGATGAATCAGGCGGTTATGATAAACTCATTACCAGGACCGTTGATGGGGAGGAGGCCACCTTTGAGGCAGATGAAAGCGATCATCCCTTGGATTTTAGTAAGTATGTGAGAGGAACCATCCTGGAAGATACAGGGTTCACCCTTTCACTCTATTCACCTCAGTACGTGGCAGAACCCCTGAAAACCTGGTACTCATATCTTGATTTTTCTTTCACGACTGAGCTTCCCTGGCGTTTTACCTTATATCCGGCGGAGCTTTCATTTTCTGTTGATATATCGAGCTTCAGCTTTGTCAATTCATTTCCTTCAGGTGGCACGTTTAAGGGTCTGACCATCATGCCTATTGCACGAGTAGAAACCTTTGGTTTCGAAGTTGAGGCTGGGGCGGGTATGTATTACCCGACCTTTGGTGCACTCGCAGGGTTTGGATACTCTTATAAATTTCATTCTTTATTCGCATCAGCAGGTTATCGATGGAATTGGGTGTCTAATATTGATCCGGTAGGTACGAGTTGGTGGTTAGAACCGCGCTTTACCGCCGGTGTTAAATTGTGGTAGCGTAGATCGAATTATTAGAAGTATGCCTAGTTCTGATCAAATGCTCTCTGCCATGTTGCTGTTCTTACTCATGTTCTCCACGCTGGCAACACAGTTGAGTGCACAGGACAGAGAAAATACACAGAGTCAAGGAGATAGTCTGCTTGTGATTGAAGAGGGGTTTAGAGGTGCAACTGATCCAGGTGTTGATTATGATGCCTATGTTAAAGAATTATATGGAGATTCTGAAGCGTTGAAACCGAGTCCAGTGACGGCAGATGCAAATTCTGAAGCTCCGACAAAAAAAGGCAGACCCAGTGGGCCTGCTCCTGGATTATTTAAAAACGGCAGATTGAACGGGATGCATATTGCTATTAATGGAGCATCTCCTTTTGCAGTGGCTCCGCAGCTTGAATCATGGTACTCGTATATTGATGCAGGGATTACATTGAAATTCCCTTACCAATTACCTGTGGATAATATGGAGATAAATACTCTCTTTGAGATTTCAACCTTTAGTTTTGCAAATTCTTTTCCCCAGGGTGGGTCATTTGCCGGTATGGCTTATATCTTTGAAGCCTCGGCAATCGGTGAGACTTCATCCGCAGTGATGGGGTTTGGTTTTTGGGATGCCAATATTGGTACGATGATGGAAGTGAATTACCGGATCAGACCAACAACAAACACCTTTCTCAGAGTGGGGACACGGGGTGTACTAATATCAAATGTTGAACCGCTGGGCGCAACCTGGTGGCTTGAATTAAGATTTTCAATGGGGCTGGAATTATGACATACCTAAAATCACTACTCTATAATTGCTCAGAACTGCGCAAGACAGCACTCCTGAGAATATTTCTGGGTCTAGCAATACTCCCGTTACTGTTACAGTCAACCGTGTTTGGTGCAAACGCTTTTACCGTAACCAGTGGCACTATTGTAACGAATTATTGGAATAGTACGAATTTAACAGCGACCGCCACAGCAACTTCTTACGTATCAGGTTTGGATAACGTTAAATTATATATGCGCGTAAATGGTGGAGGGATGGTTGAATTTTCGGGCAAGCAATTAAGTTATAATTCGCCACCGACAGGAAATACTGCAAGTTGGAATCTTACAAAGGTTGAGATTGAAAGTACAGGCTCTTTATCGGATGGAGATACTTTTGAGATATATGCAGAATTCAGGTTAGGTACTGACGTATTAGAAACAGTTGCCTTAACCACCACATCTATTACCGTTGATCAGACATCGCCATCTATCACAGAGATTACCTCCACCAATGACAATGGTGCTTATCCCATAGGGGCAAACATAAATATTACAGCAAAATTTAGCGAACCAGTATTTTTATCAGGTGGTGATCTCGAAGTTGACCTAGAAACTGGTGCTTCAAATGCAACGGTCAATATTTCTACCATTAGTGATAGTAGTGCATCTGGGACATATACTATCGTAGGAGGTCATCTTAGTTCTGATTTAGATGCGATACTACCACTGGAAATAACCGGAGGTGGTGGTGGGGAGACACTTAGAGATGCAGCAGGGAACGATGCAGATTTAACATCTGTTCTGGCAAATTTAAGCACAACTAAAAATATTGAGGTTGATGGGGTGTCCCCAAGCGCGGTAAATTTGCATGATGGGGCAGGCACCATCGAATCAACCGGTGGAACAGTTGTAGCAGATTATTGGAATGCATCGAACACTGGGCTTGATGTCTCAGTTACCATTTCTGGTGATGGCAGTTTGGTTGGTGGCTCTGTTCAGATACAAGGTTTCTGGACTGGAAATATTAACGATGCACAAAATTTGGGCAATCCAGAATCAATTGGTGGAGCCGGGATAATATCTTTTTCCGTTGGTTCATTAGAATCATTTCCTGGTTGGTCAGAAGGGGGTGTACTTGAGATTGTTGCGATAGTTACTGATAAGGCGGGTAATACGAGTCCAGTTGGCACAATAAGCGACAACTCGATCACCGTCGATCAAGGGCTTCCCACAATTACCAGTATCGCATCAGGCACTGCAAATGGGACCTGGGGTATTGGTGATGATATTGATGTGACCCTCACATTCTCAGAATCAGTGGTATTGAGTAGTGATAATCTTCAGATTCTGATGAATACAGGTGAGACCTTTATTATTGACGCCTTTTCAAACAGTACAGCTAGTGGCATCTATTCTGTGGTGGAAGGTAATAGTAGTAGCGACCTAGATGTAAGTAGTGCAACTCTTATCGGCGGAAGTATGCGAGATGCAGCTGGAAATGATGCAATATTAACAGTACCTAATTTGACTAACCTCGCCGCCAGTAGCGCTCTTATTATTGATGGCATACGACCCACGATAACAAGCGTGTCGTCCAGTACAGACAATGGCTATTATGGCATTGGTGAAGATATTAATGTCACGGTTACATTTTCTGAATCTGTGACAATGTCAGGTGGTAGTTTGACAGCAAATCTAAATGTTGGTCAAGCAGCTACAATCAACAGCATTGCGCAAAATACTGTAGTATCAGGCACATACACTGTGCAGACAAATGATGCCAGTTCGGCTTTGAGCGCCATAAGTCCTTTGGCCTTGTCTGGGGGAGAGACACTTAAGGATGCAGCTGGAAATAATGCAGTTCTGACCTTTTCAACAAATATTAATCCAGCAAGAACTATTGTAGTAGATGGTATCGTACCCTCTGCGATCCATGTTGGGACAGTAATAGCTTCGGGTGGAACAGTTGTAGCAGATTATTGGAATAGTACAAACGACTTTTTGGATGTGACTGTAACCATACCGGACGATGCGAGTCTTGTAGAAGGTACAATCCAGATAAAAGGATATTGGGATGTTGTGGGGAATGCTCAGAATTTATGGACTGCTCAGACCATAGGTGCAAAGAATGCTAGCAAGAAGATGTCGATTCCTGCAGCTACATTAGAATCATTTCCAGGATTCGATGAAGCGGAGATTCTTAATCTTGTTGTGGAAGTTACAGATAGGGCTGGTAATGTTGGACCAATTGGTAATGCTAGTTCTGACCTGATCACCATTGATACTGAAGTTCCCACAATTACCAGTATCGCATCAGGCACTGCAAATGGGACCTGGGGTATTGGTGATGATATTGATGTGACCCTCACATTCTCAGAATCAGTGGTATTGAGTAGTGATAATCTTCAGATTCTGATGAATACAGGTGAGACCTTTATTATTGACGCCTTTTCAAACAGTACAGCTAGTGGCATCTATTCTGTGGTGGAAGGTAATAGTAGTAGCGACCTAGATGTAAGTAGTGCAACTCTTATCGGCGGAAGTATGCGAGATGCAGCTGGAAATGATGCAATATTAACAGTACCTAATTTGACTAACCTCGCCGCCAGTAGCGCTCTTATTATTGATGGCATACGACCCACGATAACAAGCGTGTCGTCCAGTACAGACAATGGCTATTATGGCATTGGTGAAGATATTAATGTCACGGTTACATTTTCTGAATCTGTGACAATGTCAGGTGGTAGTTTGACAGCAAATCTAAATGTTGGTCAAGCAGCTACAATCAACAGCATTGCGCAAAATACTGTAGTATCAGGCACATACACTGTGCAGACAAATGATGCCAGTTCGGCTTTGAGCGCCATAAGTCCTTTGGCCTTGTCTGGGGGAGAGACACTTAAGGATGCAGCTGGAAATAATGCAGTTCTGACCTTTTCAACAAATATTAATCCAGCAAGAACTATTGTAGTAGATGGTATCGTACCCTCTGCGATCCATGTTGGGACAGTAATAGCTTCGGGTGGAACAGTTGTAGCAGATTATTGGAATAGTACAAACGACTTTTTGGATGTGACTGTAACCATACCGGACGATGCGAGTCTTGTAGAAGGTACAATCCAGATAAAAGGATATTGGGATGTTGTGGGGAATGCTCAGAATTTATGGACTGCTCAGACCATAGGTGCAAAGAATGCTAGCAAGAAGATGTCGATTCCTGCAGCTACATTAGAATCATTTCCAGGATTCGATGAAGCGGAGATTCTTAATCTTGTTGTGGAAGTTACAGATAGGGCTGGTAATGTTGGACCAATTGGTAATGCTAGTTCTGACCTGATCACCATTGATACTGAAGTTCCCACAATTACCAGTTTTACATCAGATACTGGAGATGGCTATATAAACCTTCAGTCTGCGGCTGTTGATGTTGACATAACATTTTCTGAATCAGTAAAGTTGGTTGGGAACAATCTTCAGGTTGAGATGGAAACTGGAGATGGAACTGATGAAACCTTTATTATCAATGCTTTTGACTATAGTGCAACAGCAAGTGGCTTATACTCGATCCAGGAGGGCAATGAAAGCGATGATCTGTCAGTAAATAGTGTGAGCCTGCTAGCTGGTACACTAAGGGACGCCGCAGGTAATGATGCTGACCTCTCAATACCCACCAATTCAAACCTAGACGATAATAGTACAATAATTGTTGATGGCGTCATTCCAACAATTGTGAGTGTAACATCTAGCACCCTTTCAGGCAATTATCCCATCGGACAAAATATTAATGTCACTGTTGCATTTTCAGAAGCCGTCACCCTATCTGGCGGTACACTGACGGCAAACCTAGATATAGGACAAGGTGTCGACTATAGTGGAATAAGTGGAGCCACAACAATTTTCAAAAACTATACGATTGTTGCAGGTGATTCAAGTGCAGGTCTAAGTGTGAATAGTCCATTGGTATTATCAGGAGTGCAGACACTAAAAGATGTAGCTGGAAATGCGGCCAATCTGTCGGATATTCCTATCAATATAAATACATCAAAAACACTTGTTATTGATGGTGTCGTCCCGCGAGTATTTACTGTAGGGACAATCGTAACTGTTGGTTCTCCAGTTGTTGAAAATTATTGGAATATTGCCAATACTGGAATGACAGTATCAGTCCCTGTGGGTAACGATGGCTCTTTGGTCGGTGGCTCAGTACAAATCCAAGGCTTTTATGGTGATATTAGTGGTGCGGAAAATATTGGCAATCCAACCACAATAACAGCTGGAATGTTGGGCACTTCCATAAATATGAACATTAACACTACAAATATTAACACCAATGTTGGTTTTTCAGAGGGGCAAACCCTTAAGATTACTGCAAAAATCACCGACAAAGCTGGAAATTCAAAAGTGGGCACTGCGAGTGCAGATGATTTTATTATTGATGAAACCAGTCCTGTCCTGTCCAGTATAACATCTGATCCCTCAGCTGATACACTCAAAAAAGATGACACTGCAGACATTATAATGACATTTTCTGAACCAGTATTTTTAGCAGGAGGAAATCTTCAAACCACTCTGGAGACTGGCGATATTCTTACATCTATACCAACAGATTTTGTTAGTAACACGGTCACAGAAATTTATACAGTCGGTGAAGACGATGAATCCGATGATCTCAGTGTGACCTCACTCGCATTGACAGCAGGGACGCTCCGCGATGCTGCTGGAAATGATGTCCCCTTAGGTATACCGGCAGCAGGCACGAATTTGAATGTCAATAGTGCTCTGGTAATTGATGGTGTAATTCCAACGATTCTGAGCATTACAAGCACAAGTCTCGATGGTTATTATAAGATTGGTGATGTAGTTGATATTGTGGTGACATTTAGCGAGCCGGTGAGTATTTCTGCAGGAAATAGCCTTGTATTGACGATGGATACTGATGCTGAGATAGGTATTGGAGGTATTAGTAATACCAATCAGGTCTCTGGAACGTACACGATTCAACCGGGTGATGAGAGCGCTGATTTGACTGTGAGCGGACTGAGTAAGGACGGTGGAAATCTCACGGATGCAGCTGGTAATGAGGTTACCCTGACGACCATACCAATCAACATCGATGACGATAGTGATTTAATTATTGACGGTATTGTTCCAATTAATTTCCAAGTTGGATCAATTGTGACTGTAGGCGGAACCATTTACAGCGGATATTGGAATAGTACCAACACTGCCATGACAGTGACAGTACCAATCGACAACGAGCCATCCCTGGTTGGTGGCTCAGTACAAGTGGAAGGGTATTATGGAAATATTAGTGGTGCGGCAGATATCGGAACGCCAAGAACAATCACGGTTGGAATGCTGGGATCGTCAATTGATGTCAGCATAAGTTTGGCGAATATCGTCGCCAATGTAGGCCTGAATGAAGGTCAAACATTGAAACTTACAGCTGAAATCTATGATGTGGCAGGCAATTCGAAACGGGGGACAGCGAGTGCAAATCAATTCATAGTAGATGAGACCGTCCCAGTAATTAGTGCCATCACTTCTGACCCGACTTCTGGAACATTTAAAGAAACTGATCCGATAAATATTACCATCACCTTCTCAGAAAATGTCACGCTATTCGACGGCAACCTTCAAACAACCCTTGAGACAGGGGACATTCTTACATCGATTACGACGGATCTTGATGGTACAAGTGGCTCTGTTACAGAAATCTATACGGTCGGTGTCGATGATGAATCAGGTGATCTAAGTGTTAGCTCCCTGGGTTTAAGTGCAGGAAAGCTGCGGGATAAAGCTGGAAATGATGTCGTCCTTGGAATTCCTCCAATTGGTACAAATCTAAGCGACAATAGCAACCTGGTGATTGATGGTACCATTCCAACAATTGTGAGAATCTCAACACCTGATCCCAGTGCCTACTATGGCGTCGGGGATACGGTTGATGTCGTTGTGAAATTCAGTGAGAATGTCACGTTCTCCGGTGGAACAAGTTTTCAAGTAACTCTTGATACCGGTCTACCAATATCTATTGATGAAATAAATAGTATTGATTCTGTGATCATCCCTTATGAAGTGCAGGAGTTGGATGAGAGTGATGCCTTGACTGCCACTAGTGTCAGCCTGAATGGTGGGACCCTGCAGGATGGTGCTGGGAATGATGTGATTCAGGATATTACATCTTCAACCAATATCGATGATGGTGTGATCATCTATATTGATGGAATTTACCCCAATGCCTTTACTACTGGAGAGATACTTACTGTTGGTGAACCTGTAATTACTGGTTTCTGGAATACCTTGAATACTTCTCTGCAGGTAATCATTCCTGTAACCGGGAGTGATGTTTCACTCAATGGCGGTAGCGCTTATCTGGAAGCTCGCATGGATGGCAATAATTATGCAAGTGTAGGGGATACGGTAGCTGTTGGAACTAATCCGCTGACCATGTCATTAACTCGTGCCGAACTGGAAGCTGAACTTCCTGGATATTTTGCCGGAGATGTAATCGAAGTACGTGGCGTTTTAATTGACATCGCTGGGAATAAGCGCAATGGGGTTGTGAGTGCAATTTCTCTGACGAATGATCAGGTAATTCCTGCACTCACAATCACTGGTGATATCGTTGTGGCCGGCGGTTCTGTTTCCCAGGGTTATTGGAATCCCAGTAATGAGACGATCACTGTTTCAGCTGCTCTGAATTTGGACAACACGCTGATCAATGGAGTCTTCCAATTACAGCGTAGAATTGGTGTGGCTGGTACGTTTACAAATATTGCAAATGATTCGATAATAAATACTGTAAACACAACAATGATGACAGTCCTGGAAGCGGATGAGGTGAACGCATTTGGTTTTTCCGATGGAGATATCATTGATTTCAGGGGAATCGTAACAGATGAAGCTGGAAATTCGACAATCGGATCCTCTGGAGACAACTCAATAATAATTGACTCAGGTGATCCAATTGACTTTACCGTGGGGGAGGTCAACCCCATGGGTGGGGTAGTGGTAGATGGATATTATAATGCTTCCAATTTGGGCGCCACGGTGACTGTACCCATCGACCCGCTGGATAATACCTTAGTGGGTGGTTATGTACAGTTGCGGTCCATCCTGAACAGCGACCCAGCCGTGAAATATTTAGACTCTCTGGATATTAGTACACTAAGCGACATGCTCTTCTCAATCACGCGAGCGGAATTGGATGGATTAGCATATAGTGAAGGGGATACCCTTAAATTTGACGCTATTATTACCGATGTTGCTGGAAATAGTACCATCGGAACTCAGAGTGTTGAATTTCTTAAGGTGGATGAAATAGCGCCAACTGTCAATGCAACAGATAATGTTCAAATTCAAGGCACAAACCTTGTAGCAGGTTATTGGAATAGCACCAGTACCGGTGTCATTTTCAAAGTTGAGATTGATGTTACAGATCTGAGCCTGGTGGGCGGAATCCTCACTGCTTCGGCAGACCTGACACCGTCTCCAAATACGGTATTTGAAACTTTCGCTACAACTAGGACAATTAACTCTTTGGGAACCGATTCTATCTCACTTACGATCCCCGCAGCTGAAATTGAAGCCATAGAGGGAGGAACAGGATTTGACGATGGTCTCAGCCTGAGTTTTAGAATAGCGATCAGAGATGTTGCTGGCAATCGGGCAACTTCTGCAACACTGGCAGGAGCTCTTGATATTGATCAAACGCCTCCTGTAATTGGTAGCTTTGTTGCTGCCAGAACAACCACCGATCCCTTTATAAATAATGAGGACTCTCTCCTGGCAAAATGGCAGGGATTCTCAGATGCAACCACATCGGTGGACAAATATGAATATTCAGTCAGTGATGGGGTCTCAATTCAGGCCGGTGGCGTGGGACCAACAGACTTCGGTGTGTGGATGTCGCTCAATATAACCACCTACGATACCTTATTTTCGTATACCCATGAGAATGCATATTCAATTAAAATCCGTGCAGTAGATCTAGCTGGAAATATCTCTGATACACTGAGTACTGATGCCATTACAGCTGATCTTGTCGAACCCACATCAACAACTGATCTCCAGTCTTATTATTACACTGGTGACTGGGATAATGTGAACTCTTTTGGCGGAACTGCTGACGATGCCCTCTCTGGTCCAGATTCACTGCTCCTATGGCTTCAGAGAACTTCAGATTCGTTCTGGTGGGATGGGACAGCTTGGGCAGCAGATATTGACTCATTTGACTACAAGATCGATGATGGAACATGGAGCTTTGGTATCGATAAGGCTAACTTGGACAATCGAGAAGATTATACGGTTTCTCTAAAATCTTTGGATAGTGCCGGGAACTGGCAGGTACTGGCAGGGGAGTATGATTTCCAGTTTGTTATCAATACACCTCCGGAATTTGCAGAGATCACAGATACACTATTTGTTGATGAAGATGCTCTGTTTGACTATGAGATCATCGCGACTGATGTCGATTTGGGAACAATTAGCGATGACACCTTGTTCTATTCAATCCTCAGTGGCCCAGATAGTATGCGCATAGATTCATTAACGGCTGTTTTTGATTGGACTCCTGAGAATGCTGATGTCGCGATATATACTATCACTGCGAAAGTTCGAGATCTCTTCGATGAATCGGATACAACAAGCTTCATTCTTGTCGTGAATCAGGTCAATGATGCGCCTGAACCAGTAACGCTATTACTTCCTGCAGATTCGACCCAACTCCTGGCGTCAAATGGCCTGGATCTAACTTTCAAGTGGAGTAGTGCTTTTGATATTGAGGGTGACTCGGTGAATTACCGGATTTACATGCAGGGGACTGACTATGATACCAGCATCTATGCTGCTGGGGATACAACAATCACGGTTGATGTCTCCATTATGGACTTTCCTACTGTAGATCCTGTTGAATGGTTTGTGAGAGCCCTGGATGCAGCTGATACATCTGTCACGGCTGATACTTTCCATGTTACGACATCCTCGCCAAGCGTTGTATTGCTTGCAGACTCAGTCATGAATCAGATGTTGAGATATACAGACAAAGATACCGTCTTTACGCTATCTAATGCTGGTCTTACCAATTTACGATGGTCTGTGGCATACGCGCCGAGTTGGATAAGTTTTACAGAAGAAGCGGGTGTTGTTGAATTTTTAGATACGAATGATGTAGACTTTAATATCGATCTTGGTGGCATCACGGTGGGTACCTATCTGGATAGTATTGATCTGGTGACCAATGATCCGGAGCAGGACACCATTACCATATTCGTGGGACTAAGGATATTAGATACACCCACTCCAGTTCTGGCATTTTATAAGAATCCAGCCTATCCAGGTTCTTATGAACTAATGATCGTGGATAGTATTGGAATGATTGATACTCTCAAAGTTCGTCTGGCAGGTGAAGAGCTGACAGTGACTGAAGTGGATACATTTAGTTATCTGGTAAGTGTGGAAATTGAGACTGCTGGCACAAAGAGTTTTGAAGTTTATGCCTCGAACTGGGCTGGTGATACAACGATCACTACGAATCTGGCTGTGAGCCTTGCCAAACGGGGAGTGCCCTGGCTGGCAAAGAGTTCTGATGAACAATTTGAGCTAAGAGGCTCTGCCCATAGTGTCAATACCAGTGGACAAATCGCCATTCTGGATACTATGATTAGTGCTGCCAATGATGCCCGGTACAAGGTTCTCTCTGACGGCATGAGTATGGCAGAACCAGTCCTGGTGAGTATGCCTGCAACGAAAGAACGTCAGGCGATCTATACGCAATCACCCACGGGAGAGTATGTTGAGCTGCCTTCAATGAGTGATGGTGAACGGATATCCGCCTGGGCTGATCGATTGGGTGCATTTAAAATTGGCCCTCAGACCATCATTGTTCCTGAAAAGAGTAAGCTCACTCAGAACTATCCAAATCCATTCAATCCAAGTACAACAATTGAATATGATGTAGGATTTCTGGACGGACTGCATCAGAATATTGAATTCAGTGTTTATAATATAATAGGTCAGTCTGTACGTACGCTGGTTGACAAACAGGTATCTCCTGGACATTATTCAGTGGTCTGGAATGGTCTGAATGATGAAGGTAATCAGGTGAGTAGTGGAATCTATTTCGCCAGATTAATGACGGATAAAGGTTATGCAAAAACTGTTAAAATGCTGGTTCTCAGGTAGGAGGTGATGAGATGAAGAAAAATACATTGATTCTTGTGCTTATCATGCTCTTCACGCTTTTTTCATGTCGTGATAAGATTGAGCCCAAGGCAGATGATTTTGTTGAATATGGATGGACATTATACGCTGAGAGAAAATTTCAACGTGCCTATGAAGTATTTCAAGAAGGCTTGAATGAAGATTCACTCTATATCGATGGCTATAATGGATCGGGATGGTGTTATATTGAGTTCAATAGCCCGGATACAGCCGTTTCCTTTTTCAGGAAGGGGCTTGACTACATCACTGTGGATAGTAGCCAGGTGAGATTTGAGATGCTCGCAGGCTTGGCCTTGAGCTATCATGCCACTGGGGATTTTCCCAATACCATCCTCAAGGGCACTGAGCTGTATACCTTTCGACCATTTTTTGAGTTTTCCCACGACTGGCGCATCGATTATGTCGATATTATCTTACTGCTTGCCATGGCGAACTATACCCAGGGTGATTTTGCTGAAGCCCTGACCTGGGTACAGGAGTTGGATGAGGAGTATACCGCTGACGTTACGACCAATGAGGGTCGCGCGGAATTGATCCGCAAGATTGAATTACTCCAGAATTTGTAATAATGATAAATTTGGCAAAAAATATGGGAAACCTAACATGAGAAGATCATTAAATGCTTTGATGGCACTTGTAATGATGTCACTGCTGGTATGGAGCTGTTCTGCACCGCCACCCAGTACTGAGGTCGATAAGGAGTTAAAAGCTCTCTTTGACAAGAATGAGCGCTTCCAGCAGGTTGCTGCCAAAAAGATCAGCACACTTGAGAAAAATGTGGTAACTCTGAAAAAGAATCAAGCCAAGCTTGGGAAACAGATTCCTGTTCTCGTTAAGCAGATCAAGATTTTAAAGAGGGCTGTTGATGCAGGGGGCAAAGGTGTTTCCCCAGCTATGGAAGCGCAGCTGGATTCTATTCTCATGAATCTGGAAGCCATGGAGTTGGAATTAGCCCAAATCAAGGAGATGGCACCTCAGGCGGCTTTGACGGCTAGCACGGGAGGGAAAGAACCACCAATCCTCATTAAGGGTTCAGATCAGCAACGCATTTACCGTCAATATGGCGAGCCTATTGAACGTTATCTGGTGGATAACAACAATCAGGTATGGCTCTATGATAATGGTGTAGCTGTCTTCGACATGAATGGACGTATTGTTTCTATAGAATTCAAATAGCTATTCAGTAGCTGCTTTTTAAAGCCCCGATCCTCTAATCTGTTATCCAAAACGGAGTTGAGGGACGGGGCTTTTCTCTTATAATACCAATTTTACTTCGGAGTACACGGTTTATGTAATGCTCGCATATTGTTAGCATATGTCATTGCGAGGAATGTAAATGACGAAGCAATCTCAGGCCAGAGATCGCCTGCCTTCGTGAAGATCATTCTGATGAACTCTAGCTTGTCCTTGGGTCAACCTACCCTGCTTGACAAATTGCAGCCTACGGATTGTTTACCCCCAGTACCCCATATACCTTTCAATAATATTTTCCCCTAAACACATCATTTTCTTGTTATACACCTTTTGTACACCTATATTGGTATGTATGAAAAAGACTAATCGGAAAAGCGGAGAGAAAATGCACAGGAGCCATAGAAAATTTGAGAGTGGGGAACAGTTGGTCCAGTATGCCATAGAGATTTTTGATCTTGTTGACGTGTCTTCTGCCAGAAGGACAGGGAAGCGTATTGATCGTCAACTTCGCCATGCTGATGTCGCCCTTGCTGCTGCAAGATATCATAAGGCGAAAAGCGTCACCGTACATATCGCTAGTACCGCATAAGGGATATAAGATGCTGACCAAAAAACAACGCGAGCTTTACGAGTATATCACACAGTTCATTCAGAATCACCAAATGGCGCCAACCATTGCTGAGATTCGGGAATACTTTGGTTTAGGTTCCAATTTTTCCATACAGAAGAAATTGAATATTCTGCGTGAAAAGGGTTATGTCAATTTCGATAAAAGCAATGCTGCCCGTAATATCCGACTTACCGGTCTCATCGGGGAAACAGCAGTCCTTAATATTCTGGGTCAGGTGACTGCCGGTATACCCATTGAAGCCATCGAGATCCCCGAACCAGTAGAGGTACCGCACTATCTCTTAAAGGGTAGCGACAACTTTGCTCTGCGGGTACGCGGGGATTCCATGATGGATGCCAATATCGAGGATGGGGATGTTATCATTGTCAAGCCCCAGAAGAAGGCAGAAAGCGGCCAGATTGTTGTGGCAACTATCAATGGTGAAGCAACTGTCAAGAAATTGGATCTGCGCCCCGATGGCGTAAGTCTACAACCCTGTAATCGCTCCGGGCAGTACAAACCCATTCATATCAAGGAAGAAGATGAATTTGCTCTAAAAGGGGTTGTGGTTGGTTTGTTAAGGCAATATCAAGCATGATTCACATGAATGCAGAATATCGAATGGAGGAATGGGAGACTAAGATGATGCAAGGGCGTGGACAATTTGGTCTTGAAGAGCGATTGATTCAATACGCGATCAAAACCCTATCACTTGTAGAAAATCTTCCTAACACAAGCGCAGGAAAACATATTGAGCATCAATTGCTTCGCTCCGGTACTGCACCCGCTGCGGTATATGGCGAAGCCCAAAGCGCTGAATCGCGCAAAGATTTTATTCACAAGATGAAAATAGCCTTGAAAGAGTTGCGAGAAAGTCATGTTTGGCTGAAAATAATCGAACGTAAACCTCTTATTAAAGAATCAAAATTTATTGATTTTTTGTTGACTGAAACCAATGAGCTAATCTCAATTTTTGTCACAAGTATTAATACTGCTGCCAGGAATACTCAAAAATGATACAACAAATTAACCCTAACTACGTAGTGATAGTGACTCACTTCGCTATTCTTCACTCCTTGTTCAGTGTTCTGACTTCAAAAAGAGCCTGTCAATGAGATGCACCTCACTAAAGAATAACCCAAACTCCACCATCCTGCGTGGCCCAAGAGCCAGAACCAGGAGTGTCCTGGGGTCTGTTGCTGGCGGAGTTCACCCAAAACCATCCTCGTATCCATCACCCAAACCTGTTTTGTTGAAAGAAGATCGCATTCACCATACCGCTATCCCAATCCATCAATTGCCAGGTCACCTTATTCAGGGATCAGCACTATCTGACTCTCCTTCTGTCTTCTAAGTTCTGAATTCTGTCTTCTGGATATTATGAAAGACATCCTTCATATTGAGGTCCCATCCTTTCCCACAACAGTAGAACAAGCAGTCCACAGCAGCTACCGGAATAGACCTGTCGTTGTATCCTCCGGCTCCGGGGGGCGTGCTATCATACTTTCTGCCTCCGGTGAGGCTCAGCGAGAGGGTATTTACACCGGTATGCTCTTGCAGCAGGCACTCAAACTGGAACACCGACTTATTGTCGTCGACTCTAACCCTGAACTATATCAACGAGCCATGAATGCCATCACACATCAGGCATCCCAATATTCACCTTATGTGGAACCACTCCGTTATGGTCAGATCGCAGTTGATATGACGGGGACGACACGCTTGTTGGGCCGTATTAAGGATAGTGCTCACAATATCTATAAGGACATGCGTGAATCATTTCGTCTCACATCCAGCATTGGTATTTCTGTGAACAAGTTGGTTTCCTCAGTAGCTGCCCGCTATATCTGCCAATATGCTGAACTGTTTGATGTCCTACCTGGAAACGAGCGTGCCTTTCTTGAGCCCCTGGAACTCAAAATGCTCCCGGGAATCGGTCATGGGACAGATCGGATGTTGTTGGAAGAGTTAAATTTGCAAACCATTGGCATGTTGGCAGCTGTTCCCATCGATAAATTGATTCTGGTCATTGGGAAGAATGCACTAACCTTGCATCGTAAGGCTCTGGGTATTGATAATAGTCCCGTATTGCCCCCTGAAAGGTATTTGGAGATAAAAGAGGAGTATACCTTCAGCGAGGACACAAATGATGACCATTTGATCATGGGAGTAGTTTATTATCTCATTGAAAGAGGCTGCCTGCGCTTGCGCCAGAAAAACAAGAAGAGTAATGTCATCCGCATCTTCTGCCGCTATTCGGATAGCAAGATAGCCACCCGGAGTATCCGCTTTCCGGAGCCAACTCATAAAGAGTATCTCATGTATTACCAGACGCGTAGGGTGTTTGAGAAGCTTTTTGAACGGCGCACGCGAGTTCGTTATCTCTCCATCGCCTTTGAGAACTTGATTCAATCTGCCCAACAGATCAGCCTATTTACCCAGACCATTGACCCTGATGCCGCCAAACATGGTGCTCTGAATGTGGCTCTGGACAGATTACGAGGCAGACATGGCTATGATGTCGTGAGGTTTGGATTGACGTATGCGGTACCGCTAGAGGCAAGAGAATGAAAAAATATGGGAAGATACACAGAACAGAATCTTTGCGTTTACAGGGCTGGGACTATCACAGCAATGCGGCATATTTTGTAACGATATGTACCAGCAACCGTAGTCATTATTTTGGTAAAATCCAGGATGGAATTATGCGTTTGTCTGGAATAGGGGAGATTGCCCAGACCTGTTGGCAGGAGATTCCACAACATTTTCAATTTGCGTACCTAGGTTTGTATGTCATTATGCCAAATCATGTACATGGGATTGTGGTTATAGATAATCCCGACGGCGGATTGCAAAAATGGCCGTTTTGGTAGGTACGTTGCATGCAACGTACCTACCCATGCCCACCACCCATCGCAAATCCCAACAAAGGATAAAATGTCATCCATTTCACCAAAACCCGGTTCGTTATCGACAATTATTCGCTCATACAAATCCGCCGTCACCAAACGCGCCCATCAAATCAATCCAAATTTTAGGTGGCAGTCACGCTACTATGATCACATCATCCGAAATCCAAAATCTGCTAAAAAAATCAGGCAGTACATTCAAACCAACGCACAGAACTGGGAAAGGGATCGATTGCACAAATGATTCCTCTAGAAGTCCATAGCCACTATTCACTGCTCAGAGGCACACTGTCTCCGAAACATTTATGCAATTTCCTGATCAAAAAGGGCTATCAGCAGTTCGCCATTGCTGATACGAATAATCTATACGGCATGATCTTCCTCTACCAAACGGCTTTGGAGCATGGTCTGGATATGATCGTGGGTGCCACACTGGACGATTCGCATAAGCGTAAAGCCGTACTGCTAGTCAAAGACAACAATGGCTACGCAAATCTAAGTCGATTGATAACCCGCAGGCATGCGGAGGAGGGATTCGATCTTCTGAAAGCATTGGCCGGGTGTCTGGATGGCCTGGTGATGATCACCCCGGATCGTGAGCTGCTGCAAAGCTATCGTTCCGAAGATGTGTATGTCTCATTGGAACCGGGAAGCTATGGTTTATACCAGTGGGCAAAGAGCGAAGGCCTGCCTGCTGTTGCAAACATCCCCACCTATATGGGGTCATCAAGAGGACACCAGCTCCATCGGATTTTGCGAGCCATAGACCTCAATACCAAGCTGTCTCGCTTGCCGGAAGATGAATTGATCCCTCTGAATTACTACCTCCACAGCCGTGAGGAGACCCTGGATGTGCTTCCCTTTGCCGAGGAAGCTCTGGATCGCACCCTGGAAGTGGCAGCCAAGTGCCAGTGGAGACCCGATCTAAACAATTTTATCTTCCCGGAGTCGGATGATGCCAGCGATTTTCTGGAGTTGAAGAATCGGGTATATCAAGGTGCTCAAGAGCGCTATGGACAGGTGACGGATCGCATTCGAGACCGGATAGAGCATGAATTAAAGACGGTCAGAGAAAAACATTTTTCAAACTACTTTCTCATTGTCCAGGATATCGTTCAGCAGTCACCCATCACCTGCGGGCGGGGGAGTGCCGCAGCCAGTATTGTTGCCTACACATTAAAGATCACCCATGTGGATCCCATCCGCCATAATCTGTTCTTTGAGCGCTTCTTGTCGCCAGGACGGAAAGATCCTCCGGATATTGATGTTGACTTTCCCTGGGACACACGTGACGACGTGCTGAACTATACCTTTAAAACCTATGGTGACTCCCATTCAGCCATGATCTGCAACCACGTGACCTTCAAGGCGAGGGCCGCCATTCGTGAAGTGGCCAAGGTCTATGGGCTTACCGATAGCGAGATCGGTATTGTAACCAAACGCTTGTCGCATCTTTGGTATGTGAGTGACCCCTTTGAACAACTCGCTTCTAACCCTTTGCTCAGTGATCTGGACCTGAAGGATCCCTGGGAGGAGATCATCCGCAACGGCTTCTATCTCGCAGGATTTCCTCATTATCTCAGTGTACATCCCGGTGGGGTGGTCTTGACCCCCAATGAGATCACATCCTATGTACCCATACAAAGGGCTCCCAAGGGTGTACAGATTATCCAGTGGGAGAAGGATCAGGCGGAGGACTTTGGTCTGGTAAAGATAGATCTGCTGGGGAACCGTTCTCTGGCGGTGATTCGAGATATCCTGGCTGATATTCATGATCACTATGGCGTGGATATCCCATACTGGAAATTAAATCCCCTGGAAGACCTGAGGACCCAGGAATTGATACGTACGGCCGCTACCATGGGTTGCTTTTATGTCGAGTCACCAGCGACACGTCAACTTTTGAGTAAGATGCAAACAGGCGATTTTGAGAATCTGGTAATAGCCTCCAGCATCATCCGTCCGGCGGCTAATAAATGGATTCGTGAATTCGTCCGCAGACTCCATGGTGGTGAATACGATCCTCTTCATCCATTACTTGAAGAAACACTCATAGAGACCTATGGTATAATGGTATACCAGGAGGATGTAATCAGGGTTGCCATGCGATTGGCAGGCTTTAGTGCTGATGAGGGTAATGAGTTGCGCAAGGTCATGTCCAAGAAGCATAAGGAAGCCAAACTCCGGGATTACTGTGAGAAATTTGTTGCTGGTGCCCGAAAAAATGGAGTTGCAGATGATATCATCGAAACACTCTGGGAGATGATCATGTCCTTTTCCGGCTATTCCTTCTGTAAACCGCATTCAGCCTCATATGCCTTAGTCTCTTTCAAGTCAGCCTATCTCAAGGCTCATTATCCTGCTGAATTCATTGCATCGGTGATGACTAATCTGGGTGGCTATTATTCTACCTTTGGTTATTACTCGGAAGCCCGTCGTATGGGATTGTCAGTTCTATTGCCCAGTATCAATCAGTCAGAGATCAGACATACCGGTTTGAATGACTGGGTGCAAACGGGCTTAATGCAATTAAAGGGCATCAAACGTACTGCTCTGGATCACATCATCACGGAGCGGGAAGCAAATGGGCGTTTCATCTCCTTTGAATCATTTTTGCGACGCATGCCTGAGCTGGATAAATCAGATGTTCGCACCTTAATCAAAGCTGGTTGTTTTGACGGGGTGGAGGGCATAGAAGCCCGGCCCAGACTTATGTGGCTCCTCTACCAGAACCATGCGCGCCAGAACCGACGTGATAAACCAACTTCTCTTTTGGAGTTAAATGAGCGAGACAGCTACTATATCCCGGATATTGGTGCTTATTCAGAAAAGACCATGCTCATCCATGAAGCTGAGGTTCTTGGATTTTTGATCTCACACCATCCTTTGAATTTGTACAGGGGGATCTTGCAGTACTTACCCTATGTGCGGGGATGTGATCTCGCAAAGCATGTTGGCCAGGAGATTCCTGTCATTGGTTGGCTGATAACCGGCAAGGTGGTTCATACCAAGCACGATGAACCCATGGAGTTCATTAGTTTTGAAGACACAACCGCCATCTATGAAACCGTATTCTTCCCGAAAGTTTACCGCAAGTTCTGTCGCATGCTTAGCAATGTGCGTCCCTATCTCTTAAGGGGTCTTGTGGAAGAAGACTTCGGTGCTATCTCCCTGACTGTCAAGCATATAGAGTTTCTAGATAAGGTAAAAATACCGCGTCAGATCCATGCTGCTAGACAAGCGATGATACCTGAATCAAGCAAACCCACTGGATTCATCAACTCATCCGACTCACCCACTCAGTAACGCAAAAACTCATTAAACCCAATAACCCATTAAACTCAATAACTCATAGAACTCAGTAACGCAAAAACTCATAGAACTCATCTAACTCATCCACAATTGTCGATCAAGGGTGCGGTATTGAATAGCTTCCGAGAGATGTTCAGCCTGGATGTGTTCTGATCCACCCAGATCTGCAATTGTCCGGGATACCTTAAGGATACGGTCATAAGCCCTGGCACTTAAGCCAAGATTTGTAATAGCCGCTTTGAGTAATTCAGACGAGGCGGCATCGATCTGACAGATGCTACGGATGGTCTTGGGCGGCATATCTGCATTCGAGTGAATCTCAGAATTACTCTGGAATCGTTCTATTTGAAGATTCCTCGCCTCTTGAACTCGCTTTCTGATGAGATCAGAAGATTCACCATCCTGTTTGGCGGACAATTCTTCGAAAGGAATAGCAGGAACCTCTATATGTAGATCGATTCGATCAAGTAAAGGACCGGAGATTTTTGCCATATACTTCTGAATGACCATGCTGCTGCAGGTACAGTCATGTCGGGGATCGCTACTGTAGCCGCAGGGACAAGGGTTCATGGCACTCAGGAGAATAAAATTCGCAGGGTAGGTAAGACTCATACTAGCACGACTGATCGTTACCTCTGTATTCTCCAAGGGTTGACGCATAACCTCCAATACATTCTTTTGAAATTCTGGGAGTTCATCCAGGAAAAGGACCCCATGATGGGCCAGACTAACTTCACCAGGTCTGGGGATCCTGCCTCCACCCACCAGTGCAGCATCGGAAATTGTGTGGTGTGGTGATCGAAAGGGACGTGTCGCTACCAATCCCTCGCTACGGACCATGCCGGCAATAGAGTGAATTTTGGTGGTTTCCAGTGCCTCCTCGAGGGTCATCTGGGGTAAAATAGTTGGAAATCTCTTAGCGAGCATCGTTTTCCCCGAACCGGGTGGACCGATCATAAGCACGTTGTGACCGCCTGCAGCAGCAACCTCCAATGCACGTTTAACATGGGCTTGTCCACGCACATCTGCCATATCCACTGAATAGTTATGCGATTTAGAAAAGAGCTGATCCGCATCCACATACAGGGGTTCGATATATTTTTCCCCATTTAAAAACAATATCGCATCCAGAAGGGTATTCACGGGGATGACATCCACATCCCCCGTTACTGCGGCCTCCTTAGCATTCTGAGCAGGGAGTATCAATCCTTTGAGTTTGTTCTCATGGACACCAACTGATGAGGGTAAGGCTCCCTTTATGGGCCTGAGAGATCCATCCAGGGATAATTCACCAAGCAAGACATAGTCATCCAGATTTTCATGGATGATCGCCCCGAGTGCAGCCAGAATACCAATAGCGATGGGTAAATCAAATGCTGAACCCTCCTTCTTTATATCTGCAGGTGCCAGGTTGATCGTATACGCCTTTGGAGGAAACCTGAATCCGCTATTTTTTATTGCTGAGATGACCCGTTCCTTACTTTCACGAACCGCAAGTTCAGGCAATCCCACTGTGTTGTAATGAAAAGCCTGCCCTTCGACATTTACTTCGACTTCAACTAGATACGGATCTATTCCGATAAGTGAACTGCTAAATACGCGTGCCAGCATAACATATACTCCCTTCCTCATAAATAAGTGGATGTACCGGTTGAATGGGCTCAACCAGATAGGATTAGAATGATTGTTTATGGAAAAAGAGGTTTTCCGGAGGGTGGTTTGCTGGCGGAAACCCTTATGTCAAACCAAACAATTGATCAGATTACATGCAATCCTGATCGAAAGACTGTTCGATAATGAGTTTATTCATGTATTTCCAGCGCTCTGCGTTGGATTGAGCCAACGTAAATTTAAAATTAAAGTCAGCCATACTATCAAAGCCGTGTTTTTTAGCTAGTGTCTCTAGAAATACGGGATCCTGAAGCATATCAGGCTGGTTTTTATTGAGACACTCTGTCTCTACAGCGAGAGCAACTATACGCAGTTCTATTGCATTGAGAACATAGGCAGTCTTAGAAACAGAACCAAGAGGTCTGTAAGCGAGAGGGGGATCCAACTCTGCTGCTGTATCCAGATTCTTTTTTGCTTCAGAAGCTGCGATCTTTCTTTCAATGGACTTTTGCTCCCTGGCTTCATCCTTGGGCAGTTTGGATGCGGGTGCCATCGTTTGACCCCAGAACAGTTCCAGAACAGACTTGTCTTCGGCCTTCAATTTTTGATGAGCATATCGAACTGCATCCATAAAAGGACGTGATTTGTTGGAGTCTATTTCATAGTATAGATCGAGCCAACCGATGAATTCTGTCATAGCGGCCCCGCCACTATCTTCCATTTCCAACAGATTCTGCCAGATCACAAATAGATTGTCGATGGCTTCATTGAAGCGCTGCGTATTGCGGGGAGAGGTTGCTATTGTTTCTCTGGCCAGTATCCGTATTTCATAGGCACTAGAAATCCAAGCAAACAAATAGGTCTGTTTCTCGGAAGGTGTGAGTGCGGACCAGTAGATACTCTGCGCAAAGGCTACATGCTCCTCGGCGGTATTGAGGCCGTTTGAATCCTGCGCATAGCTTGAATTGACGAGACAAAGTGAAACTAAGACAATACTAAAAAGGGTGGTCCTCATAAGAATTCCTACTGATTTAATCATATTGCTCTAAATCTAAGCTTAGATTCAATTTCAGGTACAAAAAAATTGTCAACTCGGTTCAACCCAATAGCCTTCTCTTTTAATAAGCTCAATAAGAGAATCAACGGCTTTTGCCTGGGGAATATTTGCTTTAACGACTATCTGACCACGGTAGAGAGAAATCTTATCCGTTCCAGTCCCCACATAACCGAAATCTGCATCTGCCATTTCTCCGGGACCGTTTACTATACATCCCATAATACCGATCTTCACGCCCTTCAAATGAGCGGTGCGAGCTCGAATCTGGGCTGTCACCTCTTCAAGATCAAAAAGCGTTCTTCCACAGGAGGGACAGGCGATGTACTCAGTTTTTGTCATTCTACTGCGACTACCTTGTAAAATTCCAAAGGAGATACTGTTCAGATCCTGCAAGTGAAGAGAGTCAGATTTAATCCAAATTCCATCGACCAACCCATCATTTAACAGTCCACCCATTTCAGCAGAAGCACCTAACATCAATTCATTGCGCTGAGCCGCACCAAATTTTTGATACAGGATGACGGGTTGTTCCAGTCCGTGGTTCATTAGTTCTAGAATAAACTTTCGTTGAGCAGCAAGCTGATGCGCATTCTCAGATGATAGCAGCCAGACAATATTTGCATGGTTTGGGAGATCCCGTACATCTTGAGAGGCCTTTACTGTAACGAAATTAGTGCTAGGATGCAATTTCTTCGCATGCAAGAATGATTCTAGATCAAACAGAGGATAATGATTCTCTTTAAGTGGCGTATCCATCCAGATATCTGAATCAAAGAGTGATAGCGTCGAGGATGAAAGTGGAATATGGGGTTTAATCTTGCCAAAGTAGAGGATGTCGGCACCCAGATCTCCAGCAAGCCATGTATTCGTGATAAGGTCAAACTGGTAACCCACGGATGCCAGATCATCATCAGATAAATGAGATTTATCTGAAAGATCTGCTACAACCACCGGCACATGGTCGCCCCCAATGTTTGAAACAGTGTAGGTGACTCTTCTTTTATACTCGAAAAGATTGATTGGTAGATCACTCAGATCATCAATTAGTGGGTGATTTGGAAGTTCAGCAATGGCATGTACCAGATCTATGGCTACCGGAATCTCTGCCTCAGGAGCCTCTGTGAGTGAAACCCTTATCGTGTCACCGAAGCCATCCCGCAGCAAAGAGCCTATACCCAGAGCAGATTTAATTCTTGCATCATCACCATCTCCAGCCTCTGTCACACCAAGATGCAGGGGATAGTTAAAACCTTCTTTTTCCATCTGATCCACCAGTAAACGATACGCCTGGATCATGACTCGGGTATTGCTCGCCTTCATGGATATAACCAGTTCATGGAAGTTCTCATCAGAGCAGACACGGACGAACTCCATGGCAGATTCAACCATTCCAAGTGGGGTGTCTCCGTAATGACTTAGAATTCTATCTGAAAGAGAGCCGTGGTTGGAGCCAATTCGCATGGCCGTGCCTTCTTCCCGACAGAGAAGTACCAGTGGGAGAAAGCGTTCACGAATCCGATCCAATTCCGCTTGGTACTCAACCGGACTATATTCAAGTTGCAGAAATTTCTTACGATCGACGTAATTGCCTGGATTTACGCGCACTTTTTCCACCAGTTTGGCGGCAACTTCAGCAGCACGGGGGACAAAATGAATATCCGCGATAAGAGGTACGGAATAGCCTCGTTTTTCCAGTTCAGCTTTGATAACACCCAAATTATGGGCTTCTTTGACACTGGGAGCCGTAATACGAACGTATTCACAACCCGCGTCAACCAGGCGAATGGTCTGCTCAACCGTACCTTGGGTATCCATGGTGTCCGTAGTCGTCATGGATTGAATACGGACTGGATTGTTCCCACCAAGCGGAGTATCACCCACGCGAACTTCCCTGGTTTTGTACCGTTGATATTGGGTTAATCGTTCGATATGTTCTTTATAATAATTACTCATTTATGAGATAAAATCCTGATTTTGTTCATTCATTTCGATTCAATCTAAAGTCACCTTTGCTGTAAACCAATGGGAATGAAGATAGGCCCATTTACCTGTCAGAATATTTGACCTGCTGATACAAAGTTATTTTTATAATCGATATATTGAACTTGTACCTTGTCGGAACACTGCCCGGCTTTTATTTTCAGCGTCTTATTAAGGAGAATATGATCATTATGATTGATATAAATATTTACAAGAAACGCCGGGATAGATTAGTTAAAGCTCTCGGGAATGCTGTAGCCATACTCAAAGGAGCTCCAGAACAAACGCGTACAAATGATACGGAGTATCCCTATAGACAGGATTCTGATTTATTTTATCTAACTGGATATACTGAACCAGGTGCCGCTTGCATCATTGATCCAAACAATAAGGAACATCCCTTTTCAATCTTCGTGCTACCCCGGGATCCCAAAAAAGAGGTATGGACAGGCTGGCGCATGAGCTTCGAGGAAACTGAAAAAGCCTATGGGTGTGATAGAGCCTTGGATATTGCAGAATTTGATGCCACTACCTTAGCTGCCATGAAGACCGCCACGAAGGTATATACCAATCTCAATCATGATAAAGAACATCAGCACAAAGTTTTAGATCAGCTTCGTGCCGTACGGAGTGAAGTTCAGAGGTCAGGGGGAGGACCAGAAGGACTGGAATCCATTGGCGCTATTGTACATGGCATGCGGATATTAAAAGATGATCATGAGCTAACTCTCATGCAAAAAGCAGCAGATATATCAGTTGATGCTCATGTTAAAGCGATGCAGGCATGCAAACCCCATATGACCGAGTATCAGATTCAGGCTATAATGGAAAGCCATTTTGTATTCGAAGGTGCTTCTGGACCAGCGTATACTTCTATCGTTGGTGGTGGTGATAACGCTACTGTATTACACTACATAAAGAATCGGGATAAACTTCAGGATGGAGATTTACTTCTCATCGACGCGGCTGCGGAATACGACATGTACGCTGCAGACATCACTCGAACCTTTCCTATCAATGGCAAATTTTCAGATGCACAGAAAGAAATGTATGCGGTTGTCCTGAATGCTCAAAAGGCAGTTATTGAGGCGGCTAAACCAGGTGTAAGCTATCAGTCCTTACATGATCTGGACCTGAAACTGCTCGTTGAAGGTATGGTTGAGATTGGACTACTGGAAGGCACACCCGATCAAATTATTAAAGACAATGCCTATCAGGATTATTTCATGCACAAAACAGGTCACTGGCTTGGTCTGGATGTCCACGATATGGGCAAATACATGGTTGCAGGCAATTCCATCCAGCTGGAGCCCGGAATGGTGTTCACGGTAGAACCAGGAATATATGTGAATTCCCGCTCAGATGCTCCAGAGAGATTCCGCGGTATTGGTATACGAATTGAGGACAATATTCTCATCACTGCAGATGGTAATATCAATATGACCGCTGGTGCACCTAAGGAAATCGAAGAGATCGAAAAATTAATGAGTGGTAACTAAGATGTATCTAAGTACACGTGAACTTCTAAAAGTCATTAGCATTTCTCTCGTATTTATTGGACTAATAGCCTGTAAAAGCACAGGAAGAATATCAAAATACGATCCTAATGAATTCACCCTGCTCATCGCTACCAGTAATCATGGGGAAGTGGGTCCCTGCGGCTGAAAGTCTAATCCACTTGGCGGTCTTGCCAGGAAGCATACGATCCAAAAACAACAGCTTGAGACAACAGCAACTTACTTTGTAGACGCTGGAGATACATTTTTTAAAAATCCAAATATTGGAATATCCCGTCAGGAAAGACACCTCAACCAGGCCAGAGCAATTGTAAAAGCTTACAACGCCATGGACTGCAAAGTTCTGAATGTCGGTGTGAATGATCTGGGTGCCGGAATGGCGTTTATCAAAGAACTTGAAGGAATCTCACAGTTTCCCTTCATTTCATCCAATATCATGCTGGCAAGTACAGGGAAACCAGCTTTTCAATCAAATCTAATCATTGAATCTGGTGACCTTAAGCTTGGCTTTGTGGGAATATCTATTGGAAACAAGCGTGCGAAAGAATTCACCTATAAAGATCCAGTTGAATCCGCCAAACAGGCCGTGAAAGATATAGCGAACAAGGTTGACCTTGTATTTTTGATGGCCAATGTTGATGATGCGACGGAAAAGAAAATCATTGATGAAGTCAAAGGGGTGGATTTTGTCATTCGTTCAAACTCGCGATCGCTCTATCGGAATCCCAAAGAATATGACAATACTGTCGTCATCAGAAATAGTATCCAGGGAAAATATGCAGGTCTGTTAAAGATCAAACGTACCGATGAAGAACAGAAAATGACGAATTTAAGTCAACAATACGCTCGCATAAAATTCACACAAAATCGTCTCAAATCTATGTCAGCAAACTTGAAAAATGGTGAAACCCTGGAGGATCATTTTGCATCAGATGCCAAAAGGCTTAATCTCATCAAGAACTTGCGTGCTGAAACAAAGAAAAATGAAGACCAGATAGTAAGCATTCAAAACAGCTTCTTTTTTGAGGCGATTCCATTGAATGACAAAGTCGTTGACGCTGAGAATATTGCCGTCATCGTAGAAGAATTCATGCCTGAACCATCAAAACACTAATTAAAAGTTTATTTGCACGAAATAAAAAGAGGCTGATTATTAATCAGCCTCTTTTGTTTGAGCGAGAGACCGGACTCGAACCGGCGACAACCACGTTGGCAACGTGGAGCTCTACCAACTGAGCTACTCTCGCAATCACATTGTTTGCTATCCAAGATAGCTTAAAGCGGCGAGAATATAAATCTTGGTGTGGGAGTCGCAAACAATTTTGATCTAAAATAAGCGAACGCATTCATCCATCCCTTTCTTAAAGAATAATATGAAATAGTCATATCATTCGGATATGAGAATATATCAAAAATTAATTCATATTTGCTTTAATATTTTGTTAAAGGAATGCTATAGATACAATATTAACAATACTATAAAGCTACTATTAATAACGTGGCACATGCTTTGTGAAAGGTAATTGTGTTATCATTAATCAAATGAAAGCCAACAAAGGAGGCAATCATGAAGAGTAAAGCCTTAACATTGAGTTTACTGGTCCTCGTAATGAGCGCATCGTACTTGTTCGCAGAGCCATCCAGCAATCAGAGATGCTGCCAACCAACGCCCATGGGTGGTATTGAAGCATTGATGGAGAATACTGCGTATCCTACCCTTGCTCAACAATTCAGGATGGAAGCAAATGTGACGCTTAAATTCAGAGTTGATGAATCTGGATTCGTTTCAAGTATCCAGGTTGTTCAGAGTGGTGGGCCACTTTTTGATGAGTCCGCTATCGCTGCCGTTGAAAATACAAAGTGGAGTCCAGCACTTCAGAATGGCACTGCGATCCCCATTAGTTATTCCCTTCCCTTTGAGTATCGATTTCGCTAAATATTAAAAATAGACATGAATCATTGCAACTCGATCTAGGCAGGCAGGAACAGGCGAGAGTTTCTGCCTGCTTTATAATGGTTTAATTATTAATTCAACCTTCACCATATTGTACTTCAGCGTTTTTAAAGCATCAATAGCTGCATCTACATCAAGACTAAAACTTTCTTCACTACCGTAATTCAGCAAATGGGGAACAGACAATTGATACGCCGCTGCGATCTTGCTTAAGGTTGACCAGGTAGGATCACCCTGACCCCGTTCAAGTTTACTGATATAGCTCCGATCCAGGCCAGCCTGCTCAGCCAGATCTTTTTGCAGCAGTTGATGAGCTTTGCGAACCTGTCTCAGGTGATTGCCTATTTCCATAGTTCCATTATCTCCATCTAAATGATGCGGATCAATATTCTTAAGAAGTGTTTAAATATAAATGAATTAGATAGAGAAAATAATGATTTTCGATAAGTTGATGATTTGCCCCACGAATCAGGTTAAATTGCTGCATGAAACCGCAATTAGACAGTTCTTTTGCCAAGGAATTACGAAATGTGATGGTTGAGGATCAACTGAAATTTCGCGGAATACAACACGCCGGAATCCTGGACGCATTCAAGACTGTCCCAAGACATTTATTCATCCCTCACGTTGACCTTGAAGCGGCATATGAGGACCATCCCATACCTATCCAGGCTGGTCAGACAATTAGTCAACCATATATCGTAGCGTTGATGCTGATGTATTTAGAACCGCAAAAGAATCACAAGGTGCTTGAAATCGGTAGTGGCAGCGGGTATGCTACAGCACTTCTCAGTAAATTATGCCAACATATCGATGCAGTTGAAGTGTATGGCGATTTGATCAACGCTTCAAGACAAGTCATTGAAACTCTTGAATTGAGCAATGTGAATCTCATTCACCGGAGTGCCTGGGAACAATTGACAGAGCCTAAGGTTTATGATCGTATCATATTGTGGGCGAGTCCACCGAGAATTCCCCAACATTTGTTTGATCTTTTAGGCGAGGGAGGAATATTGGTGGCGCCTGAGGGGAAGCATGATCAATTTGTGTGGATATATAAGAAAAGAGCAGGTAAAATTAATAAAATAAGAAAAGATGCTGTGAGATTTGTACCCCTGGTACAGGGAACTGTTTCAGAGATTGACGGCATGAAAAGAGGATAAGATGGAGAGATTATACAAGTCACGAGACGATAAGGTATTTGATGGTGTATGTGGGGGAATCGCTCAATATTTTAATATTGATCCGGTGATTATCCGCTTGCTCTGGCTTGTCCTGGTGGTATTTGGTGGAACCGGGGTACTGGCTTATTTGGTAGCCATGATCATTATTCCTAAAGCTCCTGGAGATGAGATCACAGAGGACAAAGCAAACGATTCAGAATCGATCTCAAATCGCTTTTGGGGACTCCTGCTGACTGTTATTGGTTTCTTGCTACTCTTTGGCATCCTGGTCCCCTTGGGTGGTATATTTGCCGGTTTAGCATTCTTTATGGGAAGTATATTCTGCCCTGTCCTCGTTATTGCTTTAGGTCTATATCTATTCTTTAAGCAAACAGATAATAAAACGATTAAAGCTTCTATTGATGAAGTCTTTCCTCCTGGGGAGAAACTTTTTAGGTCGCGTACAGACAATAAAATTGCCGGTATCTGTGGTGGTATCGGGGCCTATTTTAAGATTGATTCCAATATCATACGAATATTCTGGGTCATGGCAACGCTTGGCTCGTTTGGATTGGGTGTTATCGCTTACATTGTGCTTGCTATTTATCTCCAGGAAGCTGAATAAACTCTGAATTTGATATCAAAGATCAACGTTAGCATACATCATATCCCTATGACAAAGAATCCTGGCCGGATGATGGTCGGGGTGTTTCTTCTTGCAATATTTTCTCTAACAGCATGGACGCAGACTGTCTATGAAAAGGGGACCTTTGTTAGTATGCCCTCCGGTAAGCATATCAATCACAGCTACTATGGAACCTGGAACGTCTATTTTGCAGCTGAAGATGGCGTCTTGGTCTACGATCACCATGTGGGTAAATGGTTGGAACCAATAACAGCCAGCGATGGTCTTCTTCAATATCCGGCTCTGCTGGTTTATCAGGACCAAACAACACAGAATGTGTGGATTGTGACGCCTGATTATGTATTCATTTATGATCACAATAGTCATTGGATGTCTAAGGAAGCACTTCCAAGAGAGCCTGAATTTTCAGGGCATTACAGTCTTGGTATCACTTCTGGAAATGTCATTATTACCTCAGCCAGAACCGAGGATCCACAAAATTATTCGGCAGTGTTTAATAAAGGAACGGGTGCTTTTGATGCATGGGGAGCGGATTCAGTGCTTGCAATCAATTGGCAGGAATATGAAAAGATCGACAACATCTCTCAGGTATTTGGATCGTTTCCTGAGACGCTCCCTGTTCAAAATCTCAGCGGAGGGAATTTCGACTCAGATGGAAATCTCCGCCTCGATGGATATCCCATACGATCAGGAACAAGCATGTCAACGCTTTCGGGGGAGGCTGAATCGGGTGAATTATTTCTTGGGACACATGGTATGGGCGTTTTTCATCGAGAGCTGAGAGGTGGGGATTTTGAACAACTCCCATATGGCTTGTTATCACCCGATGTCATGTGTATGACTTTTGATGAGGATGAGTTGATCATCGGCAGCAGGGCAGGGTTAACCATGATGAATGGATTTGATGCTCGCTACGATGAAGCGCTCCAGGCTCCAGTTTATGACTACTCTTTTGTCTCAGCTGTGGATCAGCAAAAAGAGAAGCTTTTCATTTCGGGTCGAGGCGGTGTATTTAAAAAGCGTGCGGGCACAGGAGTCTGGGAAAGAATCATTAGCAAAAAAGATCTGCTGAGTGAACGGATCTATTCCCTTGCTTCAGGCAATGATGGCAATCTTTTAGTAGCAACCGAGCGTAATGCATATCTTTATCACGAATCAGGCTTGTACCTGGCTAGCATATTTGAATCAGATCTAAACTGGCCGGTATTCGATATCAAGTATTCGGACAACAGATACTATATTTCTACCCTGTACGGACTTTACGTTTATGATGAATTAAAAAACAAAATGCTTGCCCGCATCAATTCCCATGCGGAGGTGCAATCCCCAATGACTTCAGCTGCTGTCGATCCCGTATACGAAAGTGTTGTTGTCGATTCAATCTTATGGGCTAGTACTCACCGTGGACTGATTCAGATCGACTTAATCAACAATCAAGGCAAAGATTATCTTTCTCCGGGGTCACCTTTTCAACCCAGAGGACTGGATGTGATCGGTGGCAAAGTATGGGTAGGTAGCACTTCAGGACTATACAGCTTTGAGCCCCAGACTGCAGCGTGGAGACACTATACCCAAAACGATGGCTTGATTAGTAATTTTGTGACTGATTTAGTGGCAAAAGAAAACTATATTTGGCTTGGCACTAATCTTGGACTAACGAGGATAAATTGGCGAAATCTATATTAAAATCAATGACGGTTCTGTTATTTGTCCTACTGCTCCTTTCGGCCTGTACAGATCAGAAAGAAAATCAAGTTAAAGATCTCACACTACCGGACTTCACCTTTATTGGACTCTCTGAGCCCATTTCGGACAAAGAGAATATCAAAGTCTCAGTGCATGTCAAAATTCCTTATACCGAACTACAGTTCACCCGAAAAGGGGATGGATATTTTGCACGTTATGAAGTAAGTGTCAATATTTCAGACGATGAAAACGAACGCATCGATGGAAAAATCTGGAGCGATTCGCTTTGGATGTCCTCATATCAGGATACGCGCAAAACAGATAAAACTGCCCTGGCGGTGAGATCTTTCATCGTTCCCGCGGCTGAATTAAAAATTAGTGTTCGGGTTACCGATCTGTACACAAAAAAATCACGGGTTCTCAAAGAGGATCTCAATCAAACTGAAATGTACCAGGGAAATCTAGCTCTGGGGAATATCATAATATTAGACAATTATTCGCCTGAGGGACGTGATGTATTAATGGATCACTCCTTCTATGAAGTTGTTGATACTCTAACATTTAAAGCCAGGATCATTGGTAAGAAACACCCCTACAAACTTACTTATGAACTTATGGTAAAAGAGGTAAGCAAGAAGAAAGAGTCACTTGTCCTGGACCATGAGGGTCCTGTGGATTCGCTCCTTATTTTCACAATTCCTCTCAATGATATGCAATATACGAACTATACTCTTTTTCTTAGGGCTGAAGATGGAAAGAAAAACCAGGTAACTACCAAGGCCCACTTCAGAGTTCGCATACGAGGTATAAATTTTGACATTGGAGATATGAACGAGGCCATTAATCAACTGGTCTACATTACCAACGACCGTCAGATTCAGGAGCTTAAGACTGGCACAGATAAAGAGATGTCTGATAAATTCAGAGACTTCTGGGCTAGTATAGATCCATCTCCAGGCACCACGGAAAATGAATTGATGGAAGAATATTACCGACGAGTTTCATTTTCATTGGAAGCATTTACTGTCGTGCAAGAGGGCTGGAAAACAGATCGAGGGATGATCTATATTTTATATGGTCCACCCGACGAAATTCAAAGAGGTCCTTTCGAAATAGACAGAAAACCTTATCAGGTTTGGGATTATTTCAGACTTGGAAAACAATTTGTCTTTTATGATAGAAGTGGCTTTGGGGATTACTCTTTGGACTACTCTTACCTTAACGAAAATGATTGGCGCTTTAACTACTAATTTTTCGTAAAATATTCTGGGTAGGCATCAAACATCTGCATGTTCTTCCAATTCAGGGTGGAATCCTAAATATTCAGTGCTGACACTTAATTAGTAAGTGCTATTGGACAAAATATTTCTAGATTTTGCACCACCCAAAGAATTATACTTTTGGGATTGAAAAAGAGCATTGTTTCCTAGGCCTGAAGGCATTTATCAGGTATAAGAGGGTAGATGAATACAAAATTTTCAAACTTTCGAAACTGGATGGGGGTCGATATTGCAGTTGATCTCGGAACTGCAAATACATTAATCTATGTTCGGGGACAAGGAATAGTTCTGAATGAGCCCTCTATTGTTGCCAGATCTAAATCCACCTCCAAAGTCATTGCCGTAGGAAACGAAGCCAAACGAATGGTGGGTAAGGTTCATCAGGAGATTGAAACCATTCGACCTCTGCGCGATGGCGTGATCGCGGATTTTGAGATGGCAGATAGCATGCTGCAGGGCTTTTTAAATAAGCTGCCCATATCAAAATTGGCACGCCCGCGGATGATCATATGCGTTCCTTCTGGTATAACTGAAGTTGAAAAACGTGCTGTTAAAGAATCTGCAGAGCGCAGAAATGCTCGCGAAGTATTTTTAATTGACGAACCTGTGGCAGCAGCCATTGGTATCGGAATCGATATCAGTGAACCTGTTGGAAATATGATCGTTGATATTGGTGGTGGTACGACTGAAATTGCGATCATTGCCTTAAATGGTATTGTGACCAGCGAATCGCTCAGAGTGGCCGGTGATGAGATGGACGAAGCAATCATCCAGCATTTTAAAAGGGATCACAACCTGCTGATCGGTGAACGTACAGCTGAGAGTATCAAGTGTAATGTTGGCTCTGCTTTGCAGGGAACAGACTATTCACTTTCAGTCAAAGGCCGGAACATGATTGCCGGTATTCCAAAAACTATTGAAGTATCCTCCTCAGAGATCCGTGACGCTCTAAGAGATACCATTGACCTCATCGTTGATGCAGTCAAAATGTGTCTTGAAAGGACCCCGCCGGAATTAAGCTCAGATCTTCTGGATCGGGGTATTATCCTCACTGGGGGTGGAGCTCTATTACAGGGTTTTGATAAACGAATGCGTCTTGAAGTTGATCTTCCGGTCAACGTTGCTGAGCATCCACTTTTATCCATCGTCCAGGGTACCGGAAGAGTTCTCGATAGTATTGAACGTTTTGAGGATGTTCTCTATTAAGCCTCTTCTGTTTAACAGGGGTTAAATGTCACCATCTACCTCACAACTATCCCGCTATAAACCACTGGTAAATCTACTGGTAGCTCTTGCATTGTCATTGGCGATAATAGCTTCCAATCGGTCAGCCGCAGTCGTCCAGGCGAGATCTCTCGTACTTGAAACAGCAGCTTATCTATATGTGCCGATCAAATGGATCGGTACCATATTTTCGATTCAGAAAGATTATGCCATCCTACAGCAGGAGCATATCAAAGCCCAGATTGAGATAAATAAATTCAAGACCCTGGCGCAGGAGAATCAGCGCTTAAAAAACATGCTTGGTTTTAAGGGAGGGAAGAGCTTTAGTGTGGTTCCTGCCAACGTCCTATCTGATGTTGGTAGTCATACCATGAATAGTCTAACAGTTGATCAGGGCTCTGAAGATGGCGTAGAATTGCTTTCGGGTGTGGTTGATGCGCGGGCTCAACTTGTTGGAAAGGTGGTAGCCCTATCACCAAATACAGCTCTTATCCAGTTGGTGAATGATAAGAATTTCAGAGTTTCTGTTCGCGAAATGCGATCCCGTGATGTGGGTATCTTGAGTTTTACCCTCAGTAAGGGATATGTGATCCAGGATGTCCCCAAAAATGCAGAGGTCATTGCCGGTGACTCCGTAGTTACATCAGGCTTTAGTGATATCTTTCCCGAGCATATTTTTGTAGGATGGGTTTCTGATATCTCACCGGTTGTTGAAGACTATGTTAAATCCGTCCAGGTTGACCTGGCGACAAATTTTAATCGTTTAGAAGAAGTATTTATTTTGAAGCAGAATGATTGACAATATTAAATATAGTATTCTAGGACTTTTTGTTCTCATCTTCCAATGGATGTTGGGGGATATCTTTAGCATTTTTGAAATTACTCCAAGTTTCCTGGTTATTTATATTATTTACGTGGGATTAACCAACAGTCAGCTGAGAGCTATATGGCTTGGATTCGTTTTGGGCTTTTTTATTGACGCCTTAACAGGGACAAACATGATCGGAATATCCGCTATGGCACTTTCCCTGGTTGGATTCCTGGCTGGTGTATTTCATGATCGCATCGTACGCATTCCAGTCATCATGCAGTATCTGCTATATACGGGTTTTCTTGTCGTGTTTTTCATCATCACAGTCCTCATATCCTTTCAAGATTCTCAGTGGACTACGGGAAATACGGTTTTTTTGATTCTACTACCAAAGACCATCTACACATTTGGACTCTTAAGCGGTATATTTATTCTTCTTCGTGTTGGAACTGACTAGTGCTCCAGGGTAAGAACATCGTTGAGGGTTGGCGATCTTTTTTTATCCATGCTCTACTGGCAATCCTATTTCTTACTCTTGCTGGCAGATACTATTATCTCATGATCGTGTTTCATGAAAAATATGCTGAGAAAGCCGCTGCCAACCATATCCGTGCCGTCCCCGTTCTAGCTTCTCGTGGAGTCATATATGATAGTAAAGGTCGGATCATCGTTGACAACGCCCCCAGTTACACCATTTCCGTCATTCCTATTGAGGTTAAGAACAAGCTCGAATCTATTGAGAGGCTCTCATATGTCATGGAAGTTTCCACCGAAGAGATCAATCGAAGGATTCTAAAAAATCGTCGAGGATCTTTTGCACCGGCAAAGGTCTTTAGCCGTGTCCCCTTTGAAAAAATATCCCACCTCCAGGAACATCGTCTGGAATTGATCGGTGTGACCTACAGTATTGAACCCATCAGGAATTATGTATCTGATCTGGATCTCTCCCACGCCCTGGGGTATACCCGAGAGATCAATAGAGATGATCTTGATAGATTCAGCAAGGATATGGATTATGAGCCTGGTGACCAGGTTGGTTGGAAGGGTTTAGAAAAGCATTACGAATCTGAGCTGCATGGGCAGAGGGGCTTCAGATATATCGAGGTGAATGCACTGGGACAGGAAATTGGTGAGGTTACTGGCCGAACTCCCATTAATCCAATTCCCGGCGATGACCTTTACCTTACGATTGACTCAGAGTTACAGGCGGTTGTCGAGGAAGTGATGGCCGATTCTTCAGGTTCCGTTGTTTTTCTAAATCATAGAACAGGTGCGGTGCTGGCCTATGTGAGTAGCCCTGGCTATGACCTGGAATTGCTTTCTGGAAGAATCTCTTCAAAGGACTGGGAATCGCTTATCACTGATCCGCGGAAACCCTTATATGATCGAGGCATTCAAGGGCTTTATCCAGCAGGATCGACTCTCAAACCGATTGCGGCACTCTATGCTCTGGAGAAATTCCGAAATCCTGAGGAGCGTACCTACATATGTCGTGGAAGTTACCGCTTGGGAAATAGATCTTTTGGCTGCTGGAAACCGGGTGGGCATGGTAAGGTCAATCTCCATCAGGCTATTGAGCAATCGTGCAATGTATACTTTTGGAATTTAATACAGGATATCGGTCTGGAAGAATGGGCGCGTATAGCAAGGCAATTCGGTTTTGGGCGTCTTACAGGTATTGATATCCCAAGGGAAAACAAGGGTTTGATCCCGGATACACGATATATGAATCAAAAATATGGGGTCAACAATTGGACCAAGGGTAATCTATTGAACATTGTTGTCGGTCAGGGTGATGTTCTGGTTACACCCTTGCAATTGGCTCAATTTGCCGGCATGATTGCCCAGAAGGGGATTCTGTACAAACCGCATTTTGTCAAAGAGGTGGTCAGCAAGGATGGAAAGCTGATTCTCGAACACTTACCTAAACCTGAGCTGGCTCTGGAAGCTTCAGATGAATCATGGAATTTTTTACATGAGGCAATGTATTCAGTTGTAAATGACAAAAAAGGTACAGGTCAAGCGGCAAAGCAGAAAAACTGGATAATATATGGTAAGACCGGAACTGCTCAGAATCCCCATGGAGAAGACCACGCCTGGTTCATTGGATTCAGCTTGGATGAACAATTCCCTTACGCCTGGGCCGTCCTTCTGGAAAATGGTGGCGGTGGCGGTGGGAAAGCGGCCCCCTTTATTGGAAAAGTATTAAGAAAAATGGCTAGAGCAAGAAAATGACATTAAGAAGTTACATGATTGAACAAATAAAGGACTTGGACTGGAGTATCCTTGCTTTTGCACTCCTACTCTCCATCAGTGGATTGCTTGCAATTTATAGTATCGAGGTCCAACATGGAACAGCTACTGGATATTTTGCCCGGCAAGGCCTATGGACATTCTTAGGAGTCTTACTCTTCTTTGTTGCTTTTTTTATTCCCCGTAAGGCGATTCACAATCTTGCCTATGTAGCCTATGGAGTTGGAATATTACTGCTGCTAGTTCCTATTCTTTTCAACAGGGGTGGGGCAGTTAATCGCTGGATCACTTTTGGGAATGTTGGAATGCAACCCTCCGAATTTATGAAGATATTTCTGTTGCTAGCATTAGCGAAGTATTTTGCCGACCACAAGCGTCGTCTTTCTTCTATAAAGGAGTTAATGACTCCTCTGTCACTGACTCTTTTACCAACCATCCTGGTTCTCATTCAACCGGACCTGGGTACCGCTCTTGTTTATATTTCTATTCTGATCTTTGTGATCTTCTGGGCTGGTATTAGTCCCTTATACTTTTTCCTTCTCATGGCACCAGCAATATCCATGCTGGCAGCATTTCAGACCTTATCATTCTTTATCTGGATGGGAATAATAATTGTTATTCTATATTTCAGCACTCTCCCATTTTGGACAAAGGTCCTTAATTTCTCAATCAATACTGCACTCGGTGGAATCACAAACGTACTGTGGGCACTACTTAAGCCCTACCAGCAGCAGCGAATAATGTCTTTGGTCGATTCCGAGTCTGATCCCCTAGGGGCAGGCTATCAGGTCTCACAATCACTCACTGCATTTGGCTCAGGTGGCCCATTTGGAAAAGGTTTTGGTGAAGGAACACAAACGCATCTCAAATTTTTACCAGAACAACATACTGACTTCATCATGACCGTGATTGGCGAGGAGCTTGGCTTCCTGGGCGTGATGATAATTATTGGACTATTTTACTTGTTGATCACAAAACTGATAAATCAAGCTTACAGCGTCAAATATCGATTTGACAGTGTCATCTTAATTGGTGTATCAGCAGTACTTGTATTCCATATATTCATCAATCTGGGTATGATCGTTGGGATCATGCCTGTGACCGGAATTCCATTACCCTTCATCAGCTACGGAGGATCATTCATGATGACCATGATGATTCTGAGTGGATTGTCTGCGAATATGGCAAAGGTCAGACGTGCGGTTTAAAGGCTTTGTAAGCCCCTTAAACTTAAAGATTAAGCGTTGCGAGACCATTTACCAAGGTTAAATTTACGGCTGTATGATTTCTTGTCTAAACTCCCAGCAGAAAGTGATCGAAGCCATGCGATTAAATAGAGTCATCCCTATTATTCTTTCCACTCTGGTGATCTCTTGTTTTGGTACAAAAGGATTGGAACAAGACCTTGCCCAGGTAAAAGAAGAAAGTCAGGGTACAGACAGTGTTCTCGTAACCTTAGACAGTAGACTGCAAGAGTTCTCAAAAGAAGTTAAAGCCATGCGTGAGACTTATAATGAGAACCATATCAGCTTGGAAAACCTCTATAAGGCAAATGCCGAATCAAAACGGAATATGGAAGAACTCGCTCAGACTATGGATACAAAATTGTCGACCGAAAAGTTAAAAAGCGATTCTGTATTCTCTACTTATGCTGAAACAAATCAGGTTCAGATAGCTGGTTTAGAAGCAAAACAAGTTGGCATTCGTGAATCCATTGGGAGTTTGAATTCCTCCATTCAAAGTACCCAATTTCAAGTGGACAGTATTTTTGCCAGTATCGATCCTGAAAAGCTTTCCGTCATGGAAGATAATCTTTTAAGTATTCAATCTAGAGTCTCTAATCTGGATTCATCTTTTTCAGAATTTCAATTGACCGTTGCTGACCACATGATGGGATCCGAGGGTCAATTAGAGACCCTGGAAAAACATGCAAAAGTCCAGGATAGTGCAAATTATGATATTCTCTCTCAGTTGGTCTTACTTGAAAATAAAATTATATCTTTAACCAATTCCTTTAATGAGTTGATGGCCATGCCCGGTACGACGCCAAATGTGAATCCGGCTCCCATTCAGCAAACGCAGGTGTATAGCCCCCAGACCATGGCTGCATCAGCTAAAATGGACTATGAAACCTATAAGCAGCATTACATCGATGCTCTAAGTTCCTACCAGAATGGCAATTTTATGGCGGCTATAGACGACTTCCAAGTGCTTATCCAGAATGATTCTCAGAATGATCTTGCAGATAATGCACAATACTGGATTGGCGAATGCTATTATGCCATGGATGACTATGCCCGCGCGATCGCTGCTTTTCGAAAGGTCCTGAATTTTACGGACTCAAACAAGGCAGATGCAGCCCAGTTCAAAATTGGATACTCCTACCTTAACAGCGGTGAAAAGACTCGCGGTTACAATGAATTAGAACGGCTTTTGGATATGTTCCCTGAAAGTTCCTACCGGGAAAAAGTCAAGCAGATCCTCGCCTCCAGATAATAGGTTATCATAAATAAAAACAAGCAAATGGCTACAAAAATATACTATCTCTCGTCCGAAGTAACACCTTTCTCCGAGGCGACCGACCTGGCAAAAATCTCGAACAAGGTGCCAGCTCATTTCCAGGAAAAAAAGCAGGACCTGAGAATTTTTACCCCGCGCTATGGATTCGTTAGCGAAAGACGATACGTGATCCGCGAGGTAATTCGTCTAAAAGAGATTGAAGTGGAGTACAAGGGTGAGGTCACTTTTGGGGCAGCCAAATCAGCCTTTGTACCTTCAACAAAAGTGCAAGTTTATTTCATGGAATATCAGTCATATTTTGGAGGAAAGAATAAAACCCTCTATAAAGTCGCTGAGAATCGTTACAATCAGAGAAATGCGGAAAAATATTTTTATTTCTCCAAGATTGCGATCGAAAACCTCACTTATTTATATTGGCAACCCGAGTTTATCCTATGTAACGATTGGGCAACAGCTATGGTGCCTATCCTTATGAAAACCGTATATGCCGAAGAAGAATTCTTTACCGATATGAAAACTGTCTTGAATCTGGTCAACATTGAAGAGATGGGAACGGTGGGAAAAAAACATTACGAAATGGCGGGTCTATCACCTGAAGATTATGAGGGTTATGAAGATAATCTGCTAGGTCTAGCCATCAAACATGCAGATGAAATCATTAGTATTTCTATCGATGGAAAAGACAACAAGAAAGCGATTGAAAAGCATAAGAATATTCAAAAAGCTCTAAAAGATTCTGGTAAAAAAGTAAAATATTTTACGATCTCCGATGAGAGTGACGAAGATTGGGAGAGCCTTTACCTGGAGTTGGAAACATTTTTCGGAGTTGAGAATTAAACCTCTGAATATTGACAATGCTGACTATAAACATTTTGAGTCAAGCGTTTAAACGCTTGACTCTTTTACTAAGGGGCTTATGAAAACTAGGATATTATTGGGGCTAACTGGGCTGTCCCTGGTCTTTTGGTCTTGTGATGAACCACCCGCTTTTACCAATACAGACTTTATCTACAATCCATTCACCTTTATACAAGATACGCTTTATTCAGTAGAATCTCTTGAAGTTGGAGAAGCTGATATAGAGTGGGGGGACCAGTACCGAGCCTGGGTAGGTGAATCAAAGTATTATAAGTCAGGTTTCAGTTTGGATTTTCTGATTAACAACAGCTTGTTTAATGGTGTGGAGCCGGATAGCATTCGGTTACGGATAAACCATCAAACAACCTATCCAGAGAATGGCTCTGACACTTTGCATAGTCAATATATCAATTTCGGATTTTATAACACCCTGGGGCAATCAATCGACCTCAATGCTTCATCTTTTGGTACACTTCTTAGTACAGATACGATGGATGTTAGCGGGGTCAACAATTATTGGCTCTATACTCTCCCAGCCGGTACACTGACCAGTCTGGATTCAGCTGTTAGTTTAGGTGTTTTCCCAAGTGAAGCGGGTTACCAGTCCATTGTATATGGTGGAAGACATCCCAATCGCCCTTCTCTAGTTTATTATTTTCATGAGCCAGATTCAGCAGGGCTCGATAGTGCAACTTCCCTCAGTTTTGACTCTGATACACTTTATATGTTTTTAGAAGAGCAGACAGGTATGTTTGATCGTGTAAATTATGGCTATATCTCACAATTGATGCAAGACTCAATTCGATTGGTAATAGACCTTCAGGATATTACTCCAGGAACCGATACCCTCACCCATATCATATCTGCAAGTCTGCTTCCTGCGATTTATGAAGCAGGGTCGGCCATTTATCCTCTGGCTTCAGCGGACACCATCTCAGCATTTCATATACTAGTTCTGGATGAGGATACCAATCGAGGGGTAAATATTGACCTGAGTGACAATTCCGTATATACCAGCAATGAGATCAGGCATCTGATCCAGGATGCGTTGGATGATCAGCGAACCAAAATAAATTTGAGTCTTAAACCAAATCATTCAGGCAATGATCCAGGTTTTATAGCGATCTCATTAGATAAATTAAAATCGGCAATATATGTGAATAGATCTCTGGCGGTACGACCATGAAATACCTAGCCATACTATTGGTTCTGAGTACATCGCTCATGGCACAATCGGCTTATTATCGGCTTGGATATGGTGATTTATATCCGACCACGGATCCACTTGAAAGCAGTCTGGGGAGTGGAATTGTCGCATTAAAGGATTCAGCTCGTACGACCATCCATAATCCAGCTTCACTTTATGGTCTAAACCGAGTATTCTTTCATGTTTCCCTTGGTTCTGAGTTTAGGACGATTGAATCGTCAACATCCAATAATACACGCCTGGAAAAGCTAAGTTTCGTGACTCCCATCGGTAGAAATATGGGTTTGAGCCTTGGTGCAATGGCTATTACAGATTTTAAGGCAGAATACGAGACTGTTCTTGCAGATGGAAATCTAGCAGAATTGTCTTCAGGTGGTATCTGGGACTATCAAGTAGGACTTGGGTACGCACCGAACGCACAAATGAGTTTTGGAGTAAAGCTTCACCTTCTGCATGGATTTTTACGCCGGCAAACCACAATTAGCAGCGATCTGGCAAATGAAGTCTATGTTGTCAAAGGTAGCATTGATGGTACGAGCCTTGAAATTGGTGCGATATCCAGGTTTGGAGATAAAGTCACACTCGGTTTGACTGCTGATATTCCTATTCAACGACCTGTTTTATCCGGTGAAGATAGTCTGGCCGGCTCAGATAATTTTGTGGAAATAGACGAAGACATATCTGCTTGGCCCACAAGCATTAAACTAGGTATTGTGTATGATTACTCAAAATATCTAAAATTTGTGAGTGGAATCAGTCAACAGGTATTCCCGGAATCTGGATTTGATGATGCAAAGATCTTTGCGCTACCTGATAACTGGAGAACGGTCCCCGTTGCTTCTTTCCAAGTTTCCATGCTTAAACTACCCCGGGATAGGACGGCGAGGAATTGGACTCGACGAACTGGCTGGCAATCCGGTGTATCAATAAAAAATTATTATCTGGTTTCAGGCTCAGATACATTTATTTATGAATATGCATTAATCGCAGGCCTAAATCTGGGATTAAGAAATAGTCGAAGTGTATTTGACATATCAGGTGAATTTGGCTCTCGTGGGGGAGATGATAGTTTACCAACGGAGTTATTCGCCAAAGTAAAATTTGGGATTCAAGTAAATGACATTTGGTTTAGAAAAGCAAAACGAAGATGAGGGTCCACTCATGAAAGCAAAGTCAATCTCTATAGCCATCATGATTGTCATGTTGGTCACCATGGTAATTTCTGCCTGTATGCCTCCTCAGGCTACATCGGAAGAACTCGCAGCGATGGAAAAAGCACGTAAAGATTCAGTACGTAAAGCCAACGCGCGCTATTGTATGAAACATCTTAGTTTTGCAACTGAGTACTATAAGAACAAAGCATATTCTGATGCGCTCTATAACTATCATAAATTATTTGACTACGAGTGTGTGGATGAGCAAATGGCTCAAAATGTTTATGTATACATGGGTAATTCTTACCGTGAATTAGAAAATCTTGATTCTGCAATCATTTTTTATGATCAGGGGCTGGAGGTCATTCCAGACAATAAATATCTCTGGGAGAGTAAACGATTTGCTCTGGAGATGCTTGGTGATGATGAAGCGGTTCTGCAGACAAAAATTGATATGTATAGTCAGTTTCCAGAGGACAAAGAACTCGGTGAAGAAATTGCAGAAGCCTATATCTCAAACGGTCAGTATGATGAGGCCAAGGTCATGGCAGAAGCACTACTCGCCGATGATCCCGGTAACAAGAATTTAACCAATATTATCAGGGAAGCAGTTGAAGCCACCGGTGGCGATGTTATCGGTTTTCTAAAAACGGAATATGAGAATAATCCCACCAATATTTCCAATGCACAGGAATATGGGCGTGAATTGTTGGCTACAGGCGAAACCCAAACTGCCATCACTGTTTTAGAAGGCATTTTAAAGGATTCCCCGGAAATGACCAATATCATTAAATCCTTGATACAGGCTTATGGAGAGATCGGTCAAACCAAAGATGTCATCACCATGCTCAAGAAACTGAACAAAGCTAATCCTGATGATATTCGAATCTATTTTGATATGACTGAAGCATACGTTGCTGACGGTGAGTTAAAATCAGCCATGACGTGGGCTTCTAAAGCACTTAAAGCAGATAAGAACAATGGGCAGGCCTATGCAAATAGAGCAGCCGTCTATGAGGCAGTAGCCACAGAGTGTACCAGCGCTGCTCCCGATTTTGATGACAAACTTGTCTTTTTAATGGCATATGAAGATTATATGACCGCAAAGGATAAGGGATATCAGAGGGCCACGAAGAAAATTGATTTTCTAAAAGAGGCACGTATACCTCAGAGTGGTGACTGGTTCTTCAATCAGGACGAATATGTTAAAAATGGTAAAGCGAAGCCTCGTAAAGAATGTTATTCCTGGCTAAATCGTAGTGTAACTGCTCCCAAAAAGTAAACCGTGAAGTAATTCCCATGAAACTTGCCATCGGTTCAGATCATGCAGCTTATGAGAGCAAGAATAAACTAACAAAGTTTCTTGAATCTCTGGGACATGAAGTCCAAGACCTTGGCACAAATTCAAACGAATCTTGTGATTTTCCTGACTATGCTGCTGAAGTAAGCAAGCTGGTTCAGGCAAAATCTGTGGAACGTGGTATTCTGATATGTGGTACAGGCATAGGGATGTCGATTGCTTCAAACCGATTTAGCGGTGTCCGTGCAGCCCTCTGCAATACAGAAGAACTTGCCCTACTGAGTCGCCAGCATAATGATGCAAATGTCCTTTGCATGGGTGCCAGAACGCAGTCGCAATCTTCAATGGAATCCATCCTGACTATCTGGTTAAACGCCACTTGGGAAGGTGGTAGACATGCGATACGAGTACAAAAAATTGAAACTAACTCCCGAGGGTGATATGTTGAATGACCTTAAAGGTAGCGATCCACAAATTTATTCAGCTATCATGGCTGAACGAGATAGGGAAAATGATACATTAGAACTCATTGCCTCTGAAAATTTTGTAAGCAAAGCCGTCCTTCAGGCAGCAGGCAGCGTCATGACCAACAAATATGCTGAAGGCTACCCCGGAAAGCGCTATTATGGGGGTTGTGAGGCTGTGGACACTGCTGAGAATTTAGCCAGGGATCGGGTTAAGCAGCTTTTTGATGTTGAATATGCGAATGTTCAACCGCATTCGGGCAGTCAAGCTAATATGTCCGTCTACTTTACTCTGCTAAAACCGGGTGACACGGTCCTGGGTATGGACCTTGCTCACGGAGGGCATCTAACTCATGGGTCTCCCGTAAATTTTTCAGGAAAACTCTACAATATTGTTGCCTATGGTGTTGACCCTGACACCGGCCGTATCGATTATGATATGGTTCGTGATCAAGCTAAAAAACATCAACCAAAGATGATTATCGCAGGTGGTAGTGCCTATCCTCGTCACTATGATTTTAAAACATTCAGAGAAATTGCCGATGAAGTTGGCGCTTTCTTAATGGCGGATGTGGCCCATCCTGCCGGTTTGATCGCAGCGGGTGAGCACCCAAGCCCAATGTCATATTGCCATGTCGTTACCTCCACTACACATAAAACCTTACGTGGACCCCGCGGTGGACTGGTAATGATGGGTAAAGATTTTGAAAATCCATTCGGATTAGTTGCACCAAAGTCGGGTCGAGTCAAAATGATGAGCGAATTATTGGATAGTACTGTTATGCCAGGTATTCAGGGTGGTCCACTTATGCATGTAATTGCTGCCAAAGCAGTTGCCTTTAAGGAAGCACTTCAGCCCGAATTTAAAACCTATGCGAAGCAGGTTATCTCCAATGCTAAGACGCTCGGGGAATCCCTCAATAATTATGGCTTCAATCTGATCTCAGGGGGAACGGACAACCACTTACTCCTCATGGACCTCTCTGACATGGATATCAGTGGCAAAAAAGCTGAGCGGGTATTAGAAGATGCTGGTATGACGACCAATAAGAATATGGTCCCCTTTGATAAGCGAAGTCCGTTTATCACAAGTGGAATAAGAATCGGTACTGCAGCATTGACTACAAGGGGCTTCAAAGAAGCTGAAATGGTAAGAATTGCCAATTTAATCCACGATGTGGTTTCTGACCCAGACAATGAATCTGTCATTACATCCACACGAGAGAGCGTCAGAGAGCTCGTAAGCGCATATCCACATTATGCAGATGTGAAATAAAGATGAATTGTCCTCAATGTCAACACAATGACACCCGAGTCATCGATTCTCGTCACACCCAGGATGGTCGTGCCATCAGGCGTAGAAGGGAATGTGGTAGCTGTTCTTTTCGTTTTACCACCTATGAGTACGTTGAAATGCAACCTCTCCTGGTTATAAAAAGTAATCAGAAACGTGAACCCTTTGATCGTGAGAAGATCCTGAAGAGTATTGCCATTGCCTGTAGTAAACGGCCTGTAAATAGCGCTCAAATGAGTCAAACCGTTGATTTGATCCTCCAGGACGTCAATACCTTTGGATCGTCTGAGGTTCATGCCAAGGATATCGGCGAATTAGTAATGAAACATCTCAAAGGTCTCGATGAAATCGCTTACGTTCGCTTTGCCAGCGTCTATCGAAAATTTGAGGACGTTAATGAATTCCGAGCTGAGCTTGATGATATTTAACCCTTTATGTTGAACGCCTCTATACACAATGATTGAAATTAAAAATTTACAGAAGTCGTTTGGCAGCTTGAATGTACTCAACGGAGTTAACATCAATGTTGAGGATGGTCAGAGTGTTGTCATTATGGGCAAGAGTGGGCAGGGCAAGAGTGTCCTGCTTAAGTTGATCACCCGTCTGTTATTCCCTGATGCCGGCCAGATAATCGTTGATGGAGATGTTTTAGGGGAGCTTCATGGAAAAGCTTTGGATAATTGTCGTTTGAAATTCGGCATGCTTTTCCAATCGGCCGCACTTTTTGATAGTCTTAATATTTGTGACAATGTTGGAATCGGTCTGAGAGCATACAATCGCTTCTCTGATGCAGAGATCAACAAGATAACGCAGTACAGCCTGGAAAGAGTTGGGCTAAGCGATGTAGGTGAGAAATACCCAGCTGAACTCAGTGGGGGTATGCGTAAAAGGGTTGGATTGGCCAGGGTCGTTGCCATGAAACCCAGATATATCCTTTACGATGAACCTACCACGGGACTTGACCCAGTGACCAGTGCTCAAATCGCTAAACTGATCAAAGAGATGCAGCAGGAACTGAGTGTGACTAGCATTATAGTCACCCATGATATTCCAACAGGATTTTTTCTTGCTGATAAAATTGTTCTACTCGATCAGGGGAACTTTTCCTTTACTGGAAGCGTCGAAGAGATGAAGAATTCACCTATAGAATCTGTGATGGACTTTATACGTGGTTACAACAAAGATGCAGATATGATAAATAGATAATATGATGAAAAAATCGATTTATATCACATGGCGTGTAAGATATAGCGAACTTTGATTTTAGAATGGTATATTGCATTGTTAAGAGATAGGTCAAATCCTATATTCGCTGTCTAAAATAGTGGAGGTCTTAAAAAAGCGAACGTTATCTGTGTGTCCAGAGGATTTTCCTCGCAAAAATATTAGGAACCTAGTGTTCATCTTTTTTAAGTTGATACCGAATGTATGAATCAAACATTCGGTTTTTTTATGAATGAGGAGTTTGATACGATGAGATCGTTTAAAATAATTAAATATATTTTGGGAGTCGTATTCCTGATGTCTACGGCTTTCTCGCAAAGTGCACTATTTCTGCTCATCGCACCAGGTGCAAGAGCCGGGGGTATGGGGGAGGCTCAAGTTGCTTTGGCCAATGATTCATACGCTACCTATTGGAACCCAGCAGGTCTGGGGTTTCAAGAGGGTTATGAATTAGCGGGTATGCACGTGAACTGGCTACCTGGTTTGGTTGATGACATGTATTACGATTTTCTAGCCGCAAGAGTTCCTGTAAAGAATCTGGGTGTGTTTGGTGGTCACTTAATATACCTAAATGCAGGAGAACAGCAGTATACGGGACCCAATCAGGAAGACCTGGGTACATTTCTAACCTATTTCACTTCCGGTGCTCTCAGCTATAGCACACTCATCAGCGAAAATTCAAGTATTGGTTTCAATTTCAAGGTTTTATATCAGCATCTTACAGATTCTGATGTCCGAGTAGGTACTGAATTGACAGATGGGGATGCCTGGAGTTTTGGTTTTGATGCTGGCTATCTGAGTAGAGGATATCTTGGTGGCAAACTTGACCTTGGTGCCATGGTGTCGAATGTTGGACCAAAAGTTATCTTCAATGACAAGGAACAGGCTGATCCAATGCCAACTAATCTCAAGCTTGGCCTCAATTACCGATTGTTTGAGTCTAAACACAACAGTCTCAATGTTGTATATGACGTCAATAAACTCCTTGTTGGTGAATATGCATCAATGGATTGGGATGCTGATGGTGTGATTGGTGGTTGGGAAGAAGATGGAAGTGTGAACACATCTGGTGATTTTAACAGTGATGGGCAAAAAGAGATAGCCCACACTGATTCCTGGTTGAAAGGAATCTTCACCTCCTTCCTTGATGATTGGTATCTTGGTGGCGATCGGGACATGGATAACGATCGAATCATTGGTGGGTTTAGTTCTGATACACTGGCAGTTGGTGGTGATTACAACAGTAAAGGCGATTTGGAAGTTGGCAATAGCGAAGAGAGAAAAATTGCTGATGAGTTCAAATCTTTGATTCACAGCGTGGGCCTAGAATACTGGTACAACGATATGTTTGCTATCAGAGGCGGCTACAACTACGATTCAGAAGGCAAGATCTCCACGCCTACTGTTGGCGCAGGTCTAAGATATGGAAACTATGGATTTGACTTTGGTTATACCGTTGCTGAAACGACCCATCCCTTGAACAATACCATGCGATTTTCGCTTATGCTGAGGTTTTAAGTAGATACTACTCTACTGACCGTCATTCGATTTATAAAGTAATCAGCTAACCTTCTTCCTGTGGGGATCTCATTCACCGAAGCATAATCATATTACTTCTGGGTATTTGGACGCTCACTCCCATTCAAGCAAAAGATGTAAGCATTGCTGTAATCCGGGTTGCTTTCCAAACAGATGTATCAACTGCTACAACCGGCGATGGAAGCTTTGTACTCCAGGACACAATGGCACTGGAGTGCCCAGATTGGGAACTCGATCCACCTCCACATGATAGCAATTACTTCAGTGATCATCTGGTGGCCGCGCACAATTATTGGGCACAGGTAAGCCAAGGACAGATTATCATCGATACTTTGAACTCGCATGTATATCCGGCTTCGCAGAACGGTGCATACGTCCTTCCGCACGATATGCTCTATTATCATCCTTATCTACAGGAATTTGATGAGACAACAAAACTTTTTGAATTAAGCCGGGATGCAATTGCATTGGCTGATCCAGATATCGATTTCAATGCATATTCAACGGTAATACTGGTACACGCTGGCATGGGTGGTGATTTTGCCTTCGTCCTTGATCCCACACCGGGAAATATCCCCTCAGCCTATCTTTCAGATACCGACTTTACCACCCACGGTGTGCTGCAAACCGATGAGAGACTTCTTGATGACCTGATCATCATCCCAGAATCCCAAAATTTTCAACAATATGCAGAAACCATCGCCCTATTTGCGGATGCAGAGGATCCCTGCTTCTATCAGGTTGCACTAAATGGGACACTGGCGCTCATGCTGGGCTTTCATTTTGATCTGCCTGCTCTTTACAATACTGAATCGGGACGTTCGCTTGTGGGTGGTTTCGCCTTGATGGATCAAGGATCTAATAATTTCCACGGTATTGTACCAGCATACCCTGATCCATACACCAGAATACAAGCTGGTTGGGGAACTGCAGTGGTAAAAAATGTGGGTGATCATGTCAATCTGAACATTAATGATCCGCCGGTTCGCATATCCATTTCTGCATCTGAATACTATTTGATCGAGAATCGACAGAGGAACCTGATTGCCCCTGCTCACATGGGAGAATGGATTGATGGTCCCGGTTATGATACTGTATCGGTGATCACCGGGAATAGTGGCGTTGTTGTACGAGTAGATGAACAGAGTGCCGGCCTGCCCGGGAATGGCTTAAATATCTGGCACATAGACGAATCCGCGTGGTTCACGGAGGACAATCCCAATGGTGGACCTGTCCAATGGGTTGATTTCGTGGAAGCAGACGGTGCTCAGGATATGGGGCAGGCAACACAATTACTCTTTGCCGATTATTTGGAGACAGGTTGGTGGTTTGATACCTGGTTCGCTGGAAATGCCGGATATTACGATCTGAATCGCTACCAGAACGTCAATAGTGATAGCCTGCTCACCTTTGGACCTAAAACATTCCCTGCAACGATATCCAATTATGGTATTCCCAGTCATCTCAGCATCAGTAATATTTCTAAAAATGGATCAACCATGAGTTTTACAGTGGGATCCGACCGCGTCATGCGAGTGGACTCAATTTCATCCATCATTGGCTGGGGTGATTCAGAGGTTTTAGGAAGGGAGCTTTGGGGATTTAATGTAGATTCTTCACAGATTGTTAAATTCATAGCCGATTCTGGACGTTTTGTCCCTGAGTCAGTCTCACTCTTAAATCCCGATAGCATCTTTCAGGGCAATCTTGAAAATAGTTTCACCTTTCGATCTCCATGGATAGTTCCCTCCAAGCCAAAAGGTGTTACACTCTTTGCCATTTCATCCGGATACAGAGTAGATGTCCCACAATTAGACTCACTGTTTGAATTGAGTGTACAACCCCGAACTGATGCCCATTTTTTTGCTAAACAGGGTGAAAACTTTGTCAGTGGGGAGAGAAATATATATACTAACCAAGTGATAATTACCCCTCTGGAAGATCGTCCCCATACAAGCTTCCTGGCCAGTTCTGGTTTTGAGGTATTTTATGGTCTCTCGTCGGACCCTGCACCTGCCGGTGTCCGTCATAGAGAGAATTCTCAAAACACAAATGGCACAAATGTTGTTTCCTGGTCTGCCGCTATTGAAAAACTTGTGATCACTCATTTGGGTGACGGAAGTGAGGAATATTTAAAGATCGAAAAGCCTTTGCATATCATACCTTTAGATGCAGATGACGATGGATCATTTGAAATTGCTTTATTTTATCCCAATATCGTCAAAATAATCAACCAGAGTGGGGTCGTTTGGAATGGAAGCTCCTTTGGTATTGAGTCGTACTACGGCAATCCACTCATTGGGACCTTTGTTGATGGTCAATTGGGAATTTTCCTCAGGCATGCAAATCATTACGCTATCTATACTTTCGATGGCGAAGTGAAGGAAACTGGCGTACTCCCTCACAATTTATCTGATATTGAGAATTCTAGTCGAATCGTGAACGGGACAGTCTATGTACTTAGCGGTCAAGAATTATTATACTTCGACTATGAGACCTTGGAATCAGTATCTTTTTGGATAGATCCACAGGGGAGCATCTCTGGGGACCGGATCGCTTTACTCCAAGGATTGCCCGCTAATGATGCAGCAGATCTTAAAAAAGGCTCAGCATTCAACTATCCGAACCCAGTGAAGGGGCGTAGTACAACCATCAGAGCCTGGTTGGGGGATGTGGATGAATGGTCAATTGAGATATTCTCATTGAATGGTGCTCAGGTAGGCTTCGTAGCGCTTGATGTTGAACAGCAGAACAGCTACAATGAGTGGACCTGGGACACTTCTGATGTATCCAATGGTGTCTATCTGACGCAAGTATCAGCTGGTGGGAAATCCGATATCATCAAGATCGCAGTTATTCGATGATTTCAGTCAAGTATATCCTCTCCAGCTTTTTTCTATTGAGCCTGGCGCTCTCACAAGGCTTCAACCATCCTGAATTGGTGTGGAAGACCATTGAGGGTGAACATTTTATCGTCCATTTCCATCAGAATACAGAGTGGACTGCCAATGAGGCTCTCCATATTGCCGATGATATATATCCTCATATCACAGCCCTATACCACTACGAACCTGAAGCCAAGACACATCTCATCATCAGAGACACAGATGATTATGCCAATGGTGCTGCTTACTATTTCGACAACAAGATTGAAATATGGGCCAAACCCCTTGATTATGAGCTCAGAGGTTCCCATTACTGGCTCAGAGATGTCATTACCCATGAATTTACTCATATAGTTAGTTTAAGAGCTTCCAGAAAGATGCCAGGCCAGGTGCCAGCTGCATATTTACAGGTGATCTCCTATGAGCCTGAACGCCGTGAGGATGTACTTTACGGGTATCCGAACGGGATCGCCTCATATCCATTACCTTCAGTGGCTGTACCCATGTGGTGGGCAGAAGGGATTGCCCAATTCCAATCAGATTCCATGCGTTGGGACTGGTGGGATAGTATCCGTGATATGATAGTCAGGGATAGAATTAAATACGATAAGCTATTGACACTCAATGAGATGGATGGTTTCGGTAAAGTGGGAATTGGTAACGAAAGTGTTTATGACCAAGGATTTAGCTTTGTCAGATTCCTTGCCCGTAATTATGGTCAGGATATTCTTCGGCGGATCACTGATCGAATAAGTGGACCCTTCAATTATGGTTTCTATAAAGCTTTGGAAATTGAGACCGGTGTTGCTGCCAATACACTCTGGGAGCAGTGGAAAGCTGATCTTATGCAAAATCATGCTCTCTCGTTCAAGAGTGAGGAAGATATATCACCTATTCACTTTGTTCAGCGGGAGGGTGATGCCAACTTTTATCCACGTTTTAACAGTATCGATACCAGTCTGGGATTTATATCAAGCTCTGGGGAGACCTATTTGTCCAGGGTGTCCTTATTTGTGAAGGATTCTTCGGACGCAGCGAAATTACTTGTACCCACGGCTGAGGGCTTTGATTGGAGCCCTGATGGGCAGCATCTGGTTTATGCACGTAAAGAGTATTATGATGGTGGTATACCAAATCCCAGGGAACAACAATTTAGGCATCACACTTTTCTGAACCACTTAAACGCTTCCGATCTAAATAATTGTGATCGTTGTCAGCTCTTGATAAGCGGTTCACGCTATTCAGATCTGTTCATTGCTCATCGGGATAGCATTGACGATGAAATCCAACTCAGTTTTGGAGAAAGAGTAAAAAACCCCGCCTGGTCACCAGATGGCAATAAGATAGCTTTTGTCAATCTCAGGGATGGGACAAATAACCTGTGTCTGGCTTTTCCTGAAAATCCTGATAGCATCAGGCAATTGACCCACTTTGATGCGGGCACCCAGGTCTACGTTCCGAGATGGTCACCGGATGGGAAACGTATCATATTCGATTTCACATCTGGGAGCAATAGAGATATTGCCATTTACGAAATGGAAGCCGATACCATCACGAGTGTACTAAACTCAGTTTGGGATGAGCGTGACCCTGTATTCAAAAATGATACCTTGATCCTCTACAGTGATGACCGCACTGGGATATTCAATCTCTATAACTATGATTTGATCTCAGGTACGAATTTACGACTTAGCAATGTTGTTGGGGGAGCTTTTCAGGCGGAATGGGTAGGCGAACAGGTCTACTACTCACTTTATGATAGCCTTGGCTATAATATAGCAATTTTGGACGAATCAGAACTACTCAGTGCGGAAACTGATCCTTTACAAGCTTCCCTGGATCGCATTATAGAACCAAGCTGGGAAAGACACCCTTTGTCAAAGCCAGGGCAGGAATATGTGATGCAATATGGTCCCATGTTCATTCTTCCCAAACTTCAAATCGAAATCGACAATTTCAAGAACACAATTGTCTATAAACCCGGCTTTTACTTTTTCTCCAATGAAATCATAGATAATTATTCCATGATTGGCGGCTTTGGAATTGCACCCAATAAGGATTTGGATCTGTATCTTTCAGCCCAATATCGAGGATTTCTTCCGACCTTAACCTTTGAGTTCTATCAGATGATCAGGCATACTGAGGAAGAGCTAATTTATACTGGGGATTGGCCTGCATTGAGTGAATTAACCTTTAGTCTGACTCAAGGTATTTTATCAGCTGATATTAGAGTTCCGCCCTCGCATGCCCTTAAGCTTGATGTATCCGCCTCAAATTATAAAACGTCGATTGGTCTACACACGGTGGGGCCAAATCTGCCAGCGGGTGGAATCAGCTATGATTATTTTAAAGGCTGGGATTGGGGTATACAGTGGCAAGTATTTCGAATCAAGCTGAGACAGGAGCGGGACATTAATCCATCTGGTTATAAGACCAATATCTCCCTTAGAACGAATCGGCATAAATTCATCGAAGGCTACGGCTATGATGAATCAACAGAAAGGTGGGGAAATCAGTATACAGATTATAACTACCTCAAATTCAATGCTTCGGCATTCTATGGTTACCTATTGCCAATCCAGGGACAATTTGTCATCTCTAATAAGACCGAGTTGAACATTATTGATGATAATCGGGTGGATGACTTCTTTTTTGAATTTGCCGGTGGTCTCCCAGGATTGAGAGGATATCCATTTTACAGTCTGAAGGGCAGTCGCAGATTGGTCTCCAGTTCTACTTTGAGGTTCCCCATTTATCGTGATAACTACTCACGAGCAGCACATTTGACCATACGTGATCTCTACATGGGTATTCACGCTCAAATTGGTTCAGCATGGACAGCAACGCCAGTTAAGGTCGATCCAAAAAACCTGGACGACTGGATCATGCACGAATTCGATCAGATAGAGTTCGTTCGTGATGTGGGTGTTGATCTTCGGCTCGCATTGAATTCTTACTATGCATTTCCCACAGCTGTGGAATTTGGTGCTTACTATGGCTTAGACGATCTTGCTGTGACCACCAACGATAATGAGGTGATCAATTATGGTGGTGAATGGAGAATATACTGGAAGGTATTATTTGGATTTGAATAAAATGAAATGGATATCAATAGTTCTGATTCTGGCTCTCACCTTTTCTAGCGGTCTCGCCAAGGCTGAGCAGGATGATCCCGCTCGACTAAAGGTGAACAAAACAATGCTGACCAATTTCATGAAATCATTGATCATTCCTGGATGGGGCCAATGGTCCAATGGACATAAAGTTCGCGCTGTCGCTTATTTAACTGCTGAGGTGGCTGGTCTATATGGTTACCAGATAAATAAATCCGGAGGCGATGACAAAGAAATAGAGTTCAAGCATTTTGCAGATGAGCACTGGAGCTATGTAGCATGGTCAGGTACGGATGATGGCAGCACCGCCTGTGGGGGATTCTTAAGGACCCACCAAATGCCGACCTATGTGGATGGGAACAGTATTATTCAGCCTGTAAAAGATCATCATTTCTATGAGAATGTTAGTAAATACCCTGAATTTGTCTGTGGTTGGGATGATATCGCCGACAGATGGGATGAAGAAGAGAAAGTCTTTACTCCCAATAAACAAGAGTATATAGAGCTGAGAACGCTTTCCAATGATCTCTACAAAAATGCGCAGGTGGCTACCACACTTGTTTTTGTCAATCATCTCATATCAGCCATCGATGCCGCATTGGGAACAGATGTTACTCAATTTGAATCAACTAATTACACTGGAAAATTCTATATTAATCCGCTTAATGCTACAAATAGCATTCGCCTGGAGGTTAAATTTTAATGATTCGTTCTACCAAATTATTGTCCCTACTCACACTTGTTCTATTCTACGGGACAACGCTTCAATATTGTTCGTCACAGAAGGAAGGTCTCAATGCAGAGGATATCTCAGAAGCATTTGAGCGAGGAATGTCCTATTATGAGAAAGAGAACTATCTGAAGGCAGAAGAAACGTTTACTTTTATCATTTACAATGATCCTGGTGGTACATATGCTGATGATTCGCAATTCTATCTTGCCGAGACTTATTTCGCCCGAGATGAATTCCTCCTGGCAATTAGTGAATATGATCGGCTCATCAGAAGGATGAAAAACTCTAGCTTTGTTGAGGACGCTTTTTGGAGAAAAACGGAAGCCTATTGTGAACTTTCTCCCGATTATCGATTGGAAAGAGATATGACCGATAAGGCGCTGAGATATCTCTACGATTTCGTCGAGATCTATCCGCAAAGCAAGTATCTTGAGGATGCCAATGCTCGCATAGTAGAAATGAGAGAGAAATTGGCCAAAAAAATGTTGGAGACTGCAAAACTCTATGACACCCTCAGGGAATATGAGTCAGCAGAATTTTATTATGACAGCCTCATCGAAAAATATTTTGATACAAAAATATATGCTTCAGCTCGCCTAGGTAAGGCAGGGGGCATGGTAGCTCTGGAAAAATGGGAAGAAGCCAGAGAGCTTTTGAATTCAATAGCTGTCGATGGCAAAAATGATCTCAGCCCCAAAGAACTAGCAAAAATGAAGCTTCTTGCTGAAGAAGTGCTCAAAAAAACCAAACCAAGTACTGAATAGTCTGATATTGTGAAGCTCTGTCTATTTGGGGGAACGTTTGATCCACCACATAATGCACACTTCATTATCGCTGAGGCAATTCGTGAATCATTAGATCTGGATAAAATCATATTTGTTCCAGCCAATAAACCCCCTCATAAGTTCGACAATGCGCTTTTAACGGCAGTAGAGCACCGTATAGCGATGCTCAAGCTCTGTATTGATGATCTCCCTCAATTTGAATTGTCAGATGTGGAGCTAAAGCGTGGGGGAGTTTCATACACCATTGATACAATTCTCCAGATAAAGGAAGAAAATGGTCTCGCAAGGAAGGATCTGCATTTTCTTATCGGTAGTGATAGTCTGGCAGCTTTTAAATCATGGTATCGTTGGCAGGATATTCTCAATGAAAGTCAGGTTGTTGTTGCACGAAGACCCCGCTTTGAGAAATCTGATATTTCCCCGGATCTCTTAGATCAGGTTACCTTTCTCAATCTCCCGCGCATGGAAGTTTCCAGTACTGAGATTCGTGATAGATTTTACTCAGCTTGTATGACACGTTTTTATGTTCCCGATGCGGTTTCTGAGTATATTAAAAAACATAATATTTACGGACGCGGATAGTGGATGCACTGATAAATTCAATTGGAATGGGGGGAAATAGCTTCGTCATAGCGATTAGTGCTGCATTGCTATTTTTTGGCGCAGAATGGCTTGTCAAAGGTGGCGGCCAACTAGCCCAGCAGTTTGGTATCAAACCCATGATCATCGGTCTAACCATTGTCGCATTCGGGACTTCCATGCCAGAGTTTGTGGTCAGTCTCATTGCCAATGTCTGGCAGGATTCCTCCACCATCGCTCTGGGAAATATCATCGGCAGCAATGTGACGAATATTGGTTTGATCCTGGGCGTGAGTGGATTGATTTTTCCCATCACGCTACATTTTGGTAAGATCTACAAAGGTTTAATATTTCTATTTGTAATCAGTCTTCTGCTATATGGATTATCCATCGATGGTATAATCAGTAGGGTTGATGGTATTATTCTGGTTTTAATTCTCTTCGGATATATAGCCTATCTTTACATTAATCCCGATGAAGTACCCGACGAAGAATTTGATCCTGAGGTAGGGCCACTGGTCCGGAACATAGTTCTCGTTCTCTTGGGTAGTTTGGCTTTATCTGTTGGTGCCTGGCTATTTGTTAAGAGCGCCGTCTGGATCGCAGATGAATTTCATATTCCCAAAATGGTGATTGGATTAACCATTGTTGCTGTGGGTACCAGCCTGCCTGAATTGGCCACTTCACTTGTTGCTGCGCTGCGTAAGCACAGTGAGATCTCAGTCGGTAATATCATTGGTAGCAATATTTTCAATATTCTGTTCATCATGGGGGGTGTTGGAGCAATCAAACCTCTCAGTGTTGTTGGAACCAAAATTGTTGATGGACAATCCGTGGAATTTTTTCCTCATGCTCAATTTATCATCATGATGCTTTTTGGATTGATCTTGATACCATTAGGATTGAGACACAAGATTGGGCGGCTGACGGGTACCATTCTCGTATCCGGTTATATTGCCTTTTATATTTATCTATTCATGGATCAAATGTAATTGGCGTACTGACTGTATGGCCTCCATGACTCAAAACACTCAAAAGATTGAACCCTATAAACGTCTAGCTGTGTATTATGACCAGCTCATGGACTATATTGACTACGATGTCTGGATTAATGATGTCATAGATTTGCTTGCACCCTATAACACAGGAAATAATTGGTTGGATATTTCATGTGGAACAGGCTCCATGGCCATAAAGTTCTCAAAGCTGGGAAAAAAAATGACCGCAGTTGATTTGAGCGAAGACATGATACTGATCGCACAGTCAAAAGCTAAAAAAGAAAATGTCCATATTGAATTTCTCATCGGTGATATGATCAATTTTAACAATAAGCAGAAATATGACGTGATAATTAACCTACATGATGGCTTGAATTATCTTTTAGAACCCACTGATACACAAGCGTTTATTGATAATTCATTCAAACTATTATCTCCTGGTGGTGTTCTGTTCTATGACGTTGTCACGCCTTTACTTTGCCAGACCCACTTCAGGGGATATCGAGAAATATTCACAGATACTGACGGTGGTTACGAAAGACTCACCACCTACGATCCAGAAACACAACTTGCTGAATCCAGGTTCACTTTGAACCCCTCTGATGTGGATATGGTTGAGGTTGAATTACACGTCCAAAAGGCATATGAAATGTCCGATGTGGAAGCTTTTTGTGAAGCATCCAAATTTGACTCGTGGCAGATATTAGATGATGAGACACTTGAGGCTGCCAATTTAGAATCCGAACGTCTCTTGGTCATGATGAGAAAATCGATATGATACAATTTGAACACGTCCACCTAAGGTATGATACAGGAATTTCTCTTAGAAATATGAATTTTTCCGTACGCGAGAAGGAATTTTTATATCTATATGGTCCTTCAGGGAGTGGAAAAACATCCATCCTGGGAATGATCTATATGGAACTTTTTCCAAATGATGGTCAAGTCAATGTGCTGGGTTATAACTCGAATATTATAAAAAGAAGAGAAGTAGCCGTATTACGGAAGCATGTTGGGATGGTATTTCAGAGCTCCAGGCTCCTCGTAGATCGAGATGTTTACAGCAATATCGCCTTACCTTTAGAATTGCTCGGACTGCCGACAAAAGACATTAGGAGGAAAGTATCAATTATCGCTGATGAGCTTGGTATTCGCTCCCGATTGAGTCATTCTCCCCAAGAACTCTCTGGTGGTGAACAACAACGGGTCTCATTGGCAAGGGCAGTCATTAATTCACCTGATATCTTACTCGTTGATGAACCCACAGCCCACTTGGATGATCTATCTACAAGAGAGGTAACAGAAGCGATCTGGCGCATCCACGAAAAGGGAACAAGTGTACTCTTTGCAACTCATGATGAAAATCTACTTAAATTGGATCCATCAAGAACGCTCATCCTCGATTCCGGTGAGATCATAGAGGATCGCTCCATATGAAATTGAATTATATCCTTCGAGAAGGAATTGTTGGTATACGTAGAGCCATTATGCCCTTTATGAATTCAGTATTTTCCGTCACAATTGCCCTTGTCCTTGTAGGGGTCGGTGTTCTCTTCGTGGATAACGGACTGGAATTTATCAGGGACCTTCAGGCAGATTATGATTTAGAAGTATTTCTCCAGAATGAGGCGAATACAGATAATATGCAGGAATTAGCAAACATTATTACTGAATACCCCGGTATTTTTAGGATGGACTATTTGTCCAAGCAAGATGCCGCGGATCTGTATAACGCTGAATTCGGTGAGGATGTATTAGCCCTCCTTGATGACAATCCATTACCCAGTTCGTTCAGGATAACTTTCGAGGAGTCCTATCGATCGACCAACTACATTCAATCTTTTGTCCATTCCATAGAACAGTTAGATATGGTTGATGAAGTCATGTTCAAGCAGGATCTCTTTGATCGCATCCAGGGTATCATGAAATCCGTGTATACTATCGCCGCTGGAGCTATTTTTATCATCATACTGGCCACCGTTTTCCTTACTTCGAACAATTTGCGCTTGATGATCTTGAGTCGCTACGAATTCATCGAAACAGTTCGACTTCTGGGTGCCAGTGACTTTATGGTGAAGGCACCTTTTTTTCTTGAGGGTGGAGTCCTGGGATTCATTGGGAGTCTCCTTGCTATTTTTATCATCTCAGGTTTTGAATATGCACTGGAGAGGATGCACATTATTGACCTTCCAGTACGAATAATGAATCAGCCTGAGCTCATTCTGGGAATGATCATCTTTGGAATCTGTCTTTCCTCCCTGGGCGTTTTGAAGGCAGTTAGACGTATGCTGCGATTCGTTGCCTGATCACAATCAAAGTACTAATAAAAAAACCTTTATATTAGCGTTTGGAAGATTTGCATAATGAGGCCTCCTCAAGCCTTATATAGCAACTCTTTCAGCATTTAAAGCCTTGTTTTAAATGGGGGTCAAAATTATTATGGTCGGTGATGCAGAATTTGAGACAAGATAGCTTGAATGAATTAAAAAATCGTGAGGAAAACGTCCTCAAATGGTTGATTCGTGACTATGTGAATTCTGGTCATCCCGTTGGATCTTCAAGACTGGTCTCCATGGATTATTTTCAGGTAGGCTCAGCGACGATTCGAAATGTATTGAGTAATTTGGAATCTGGCGGATATCTGATTCAGCCACACACATCCTCAGGTCGAATTCCGACTGATAAGGGTTATCGATATTTTGTTGATAAATTGATGCAGTCCGACGCCCCGGCGCCAAATATCATGCTGGATTACGAAAGCAGTATTAGGGATATGGGGCGTGATCTGGATCAGTTGATTAAAAATACAGCTCAATTCTTGGGTGATATGTCCCATGCGCTGGTTCTTATGTCAAAGCCACACGAACGGGCCACTCGGATTAAGTCTCTCGCTTTACATGAATTGGACAAGGATTCAATTCTCCTTATCGTTCACACGTCATTCGATCAAGTGAAAACAATTGCTCTGGAATTTGAGAGCTCCTTGTCACGCGTTATGCTTAGAGAAGCTGAAAATATCCTGAACGATGTTTTTGCAGGAATGGATATTGATGAAATCCTCAATCTGGTGGACTCCGGAACCGTAGATCGGGCACGCAAAAACCCGATAATTGATGCCATCCTAAATAACTTTAATAAAATTCTCAATGACAGAACCAGTGATGACTACCAAGTTTACGGGACTCATCAGTTATTGCACTATCCTGAAATAGCTGATCCCATAAGTCTGGAAACCTTACTTGAAGCGATTGAGACAGATAGTATTAAGCGTTACCTGCCAACTCCTATCCAGTCTGGAATGCCCAGCGTCTTTATTGGGGGTGAGTGGGGTGAGTCAGTTCTGAGTAAAATGTCGCTGGTATCGATTTCCTATGATGGGATAAACTGCAGCGGGGAAATTCACATCCTTGGTCCAACAAGGATGGCATATGAAAAAATTATTGGACTGGCAAAGTTTACCGCCAATAAAATGGAAACACTGATAAATACGAAGTACACTAAATAAAATGACTGATAAAGAAATAAAAAAAGAATCCAAAGCCAAAAGCAATCCAAAACCCAAACAGACCGCCGCTGAGAAAAAATTATTTAAAACTATTTCTCAACTTGAAGAGAAAATTAATGAATTAGAGGTCGACCTTTTTGATCAGCAAACGCGTGTTTTAACTGCTGAGGAAAAAATGCTGCGGGTGGTGGCTGAATATGAAAATGGGAAAAAACGATTGGAGCGTGAGAAAGAACGCTCCCTGACCTTCGCTAAGGACCGCGTTCTTATGGGACTTTTTCCCATCATTGATAATCTTGAACGGTCTGCCATATTTGAAAAAGACGATGAAGAATCCGAAGACACGCCTCATGGCATAAAATTAGTCCTGGAGCAGATCAAGAAATACTTGATGGATACCAATAGCATAGAGTCTTTTGATCCAACAGGAGAAGCATTCAACCCGGATCTACATGAAGCAATGGCAATGCGCGAATCTGATGATCATGAGTCGGGGATAGTTATTGAAGTATTTGAAAAAGGTTACCGTGAGGGTGATCGCATTCTAAGAGCCGCAAAAGTGATTGTGAGTCAATAAGCATGGCAAAACGCGATTACTATGAAATATTGGATCTTTCCAAGAGCGCAAGCAAGGATGAGATTAAAAAATCCTACCGCAAAATAGCAATGAAGTATCACCCGGATAAAAATCCAGGTGATGCAGAAGCTGAAGCCAAGTTTAAAGAGGCCGCAGAAGCTTATTCCATTCTGAATGATGAGAATAAGAAAGCGCACTATGATCAATTTGGTCATGCGCCGGAAGGTGGCATGGGCGGAATGGGGGGTAATCCCTTTGGTGGTGGTCTTGGGGTAGATCTATCAGATGCCTTGCGCATTTTCATGGAAGGCTTTGGAGGTGGCGGGGGTGGTGGCTTTGGAGATATTTTTGGTGGTGCAGGGGGCGGAAGAAGTCGTGGTCGGGCCCGCGGTGCAGACCTGAAGGTCAAACTTCCCCTATCGCTTGAAGAGATCGCAGCCGGTGTGACAAAGAAGATTAAGGTAAAACGCCAGGAGTCCTGCTCAGACTGTGGCGGGAGCGGAGCGCAGAAAGGTACAGATAAAACCACTTGCTCTGTCTGCCATGGCAGGGGTGAGGTGCAACAGGTCTCTCGGTCCATGTTTGGACAATTTGTTAACATCCAACCCTGCTCAAACTGTGATGGAGCTGGAGAAGTCATTGCCCATCCATGCAAAACCTGTCGCGGTGATGGAAGAGTTCGAACAGAGTCTGTCGTTTCAGCAAAAGTTCCCGCCGGCGTCCATGCCGGAAATTACATGACGCTTAGAGGTGAGGGAAATGCAGCACGCCGTGCTGGCCCCAAAGGCGATCTCATTGTTTTGATCGATGAGAAAGAACATAATCTCTTTATTCGCGATGAAGACAATATTTATATGGAGATCGTCATTGATATTAGTCAGGCAGTTATGGGAGCTGAAGTCGAAATTCCAACACTTACAGGTAAAGTGAAGCTAAAAGTTCCAGCGGGTTCTCAATCAGGAAAGCTTTTAAGGCTCAGGGGGAAAGGAATACCGAGGCTCAATAGTCATCTGGTTGGCGATCTGATGGCGAGGGTCCAGGTGGAGACCCCAACCAAACCCAGTAAGAAAGAACGAGAGATTTACACAAAATTAGCTGAATACTACGGTGGTCAAAAAAAGTCTGCCAGTATCTATAGAAAAATTAAATCCTTGCTATGATGAGGCAGGAATCTTGCTAAATTTTACCCGTCAAGAACGTGTAGTTGTTTATTTTTTAGTTGTCACGCTCAGTATTGGGGGAATCCTGAAGTATTTCAGGGACAGACAATTAGATAATACAGTTAAATCCACGCGTTTTTATAAGGAAGAGCAGGAATTCAATAGACTTGCCGAAGAAATCAATTCTGGGGAAGTTACGCTCATTGATACTTTGGAAACCACGGCACAAGCACTGGATGAAATCGAGTCAAATGATTCATCAAAAGCTGAATACCTTTCAAAAAGAATAAATATTAACACTGCCGAGGTTGATGAATTATCCAGCCTGCCTGGTATAGGTCCCGTGCTGGCTGAACGAATAAAAGCCTTTATAGAGGCTAACGGACCGCTAAAGTCCAAAGAAGAAATTATTCTTGTTAAGGGGATTGGTGATAAGTTATATGCCCGGATTCAGGATCTAGTTACTACAGAGTAATCGAGGAGGACTCGTGAATAAAGACGTTTTTGGCGATCATAGGAACAACACGATAGCGATTGTTGTACTGCTGATCTTATTTATTTGTGTGGTTTATTTACCAAAATCTATTTGGGATTATGAAGATGAGCTTCGTGATGAATCACGATTTAGAATGAAAACGGTTGGCTTGGCAGAAATGCTTCATTATCAGCTAGCAAAAACTTATACAACAGATACTGAGCAACTCGTCTTTGTGGTAAATAGCGTTCGTGATAGCCTCATTGCTGCTGCGAGTGATACCAATTATAGTTTTTATGGTCCTCAAAATATTGCCATGCCGGGTAAAAGTATTCACGTGGACTATAGTGACGAATATCAAAAATATTACGAAGAACTACATTTGAACCTATTTAAGAAGTTAACTCCTTCACATTATATGGATCCTGAACTAGTTACTCATTTTCTGGATAGTGTACAGACACGCTTTGCTGCCGGAAACTATGTTGGCGATCAGATCATGGAGATTGATAGTCTAGCGCTGAGCTTCAACGTCTCAGATAAATATGATATCCTTTATCAAAATATTAAAACATCCATGTTTATTACTCTCACCGGTAGCTACACGAAATATCCAGATTTCTCAAACCCACTGGTTGATGGTGTCATGGATAGTCTCGCAAAAAATCCCTCTCTGGGTGGCCGAGTTAATTTTGAAGGCCTCTATGATGGAACTGTACGCGTAGATTATATCATCCCATTTAACTTTGAAGAAAATTTAGAGAAGACCAAATTAGCTCTGAAAAAGTTTTTTGTGATCGATTCTTATGATTCTTCTACCTACGGCGACACACTCTATGATATGGCCCTATCTGAATTTTTTATCCAAAATGATACATTAGAGATGACCCCCGATTATTTTACACTGACCTATGTTGATACTGGAGATGGGAAAGTGCAGATACCAGTCGAAGTTCAAGTAGACGATATGGAAGTCGCTCTGGATAAGAGACGCAACACACTCTATACCATGCTTACAGGCTATAGTGAACCAAGTACCTATATATCCAATCAGGTCCTTGCAGTTGCGCTCGATTCTCTTGATTCTCCCAATGTCGGGTTGGACTCGTTTCATGTTGATATTGATCTGAGTGATGCTGTATTCAGTGTCAATATGCACAATAACATTTGGAACTATTTCAACAAGGTGAGCCTAGAACAAGCCTACTATAAAACGTCAGTCAATCTCGCTGATCTGGATTGGAATGCAGCAGCTATCGAGGTTGTTGAATATATCGCTGATCAACAGAGGAGAAAATCTGACTTTAATAATTGGCAATTGATCGAGGCTGAAACTGATACCTTTCATGTCAATGTATTTGAGAACTTCCTCAAACGATATGACGATATGAATATGAAGTTATATAAAAAGCTAACAGGTGAATTCACCAATATCTTTGATTATGCCTATGATATCGTGAGTCAGGCTCAACACCTTGCGAGTGTGGATACGCTTGATTGGAGCGGGGCACAAGTAATAGAAATTCCGGCTGATACCATACTGGTCGATGTCTTTCCCACATTCCTCCATGAGTATGACACAACTTTTACCATCCCACGTGACACCGTTGTCCGTATTGATGATAGTACTTTTATAGGTGTCTGGTATCGCAACAAGCTAGCCGTGACTCAAGATTATGCTCTCGATACGCTCAGCTTCCTGAGTATGTTGGACAATTCATTTTATCGTTATGATTTTAATGGGACTGACAGTGTAAGATCATTGAATGTTCTGGAAAAGGGTGACTCTGCCAGAGTAGAAAAAGTCTATTATGGTCCTGAGACCTACGTTATGATTTTTGGCCAAGATAGCACGATGGAAAATCTTTATAAGATCGCAGATATGTCAGCCATTCTCGACTCAATCCAGATCGACAGCCTGAACGTGGTATCTGATGAGTATGTAGTGGGAGCTCAGGAAAAATATTTGTTTATGGAGAAGGATTCCTTCGGAGGTTGGCTGGATACTTTGATCAATAAAAAGTATGTCAAGAAACAGCTCTACTCACGTTATCTCCTGACACCCGAGCATACAAAATGTTCAGTTACTGGACTACCGTTCCGAATTACTGTAAGACATAATGTACACTTATCTGTGGAATCACCTATTCTCACTCCGATTGAAAAGAGAAGATATTTATTCTTTACCCAGGTTGATTCAAGTCACGGTCGAATCATCGATGGTGAAAATAGTTGGGATAAATAGAAAGCACGGAAATCATGCTCGCCATTCACATATCCCGAGATACTCTGAAATATGCCCAACTGGTCAATTTCAAAGGTGTACCCTTTATAGAAAGTCTGGGGAAAATCAGCATAAAGGACGATCTACAGATTGCGGATACGGAAAACCTGGATGTGATTCGCAGTCTGGCTCAGCAAATAGCAAAAATACGAAACGCTGCTGAATTTCCAGATAGCGCCACACATATCGTGATAGATAGTGAGTGGTTTCCACTCCTTGTCCATCAGGTGGACACCATTTTATCAGAAAAAGATACTGCCAAATATCTGGCATGGCGTTTTACTGAGATGCTGGAAAACGCGACTTCACAATACCAACTGATTCACCAGCAGCTTGGTCAGGCAATCGATGACTCACAAACTTATCTTTCCATGGGAGTCCCAGAATCGTTTGACACGTGGATCGAGAAGGTCTTTACACCATCTGAGCTTGAAGTGAACAAGGTCATTACCGACATTCAAGCTGTAGGTGATTTGCTTGTCACAAGTAAGCAACTTGATTTTGATGGGGGTGTCCAACTGGTATTGGATAATCAGGATAAAAAAATTAGCTGCTATCTTTTAAGAGATCAAGAGTATGCTGCTCACTTTCAAGCTTCTCTGAATTGGGATTACACACTGACTGTGGATTATGTCCGAGGTGATATGCGTCTCGCTCATGAAGTAAAGGAAGTCCTGGAGAGCGCATTAAAGGGGAAGCAGGATCCCGACTATATACTCAGGGATCTGTTTTATTTCACCTCTACTGGGGATGCCTCAATGCTCAATCGTCTCCAAAATTACGAACGATGTACCCCGCTTAATCTGGTTGATCGATTTAATTTTAGAGACCCAGATATTGACAACATTGACGAGTATGCTATTGTTCTTGGAGCATTAAGCGCAGAAATGCAGGGTGAGATCAGTGAAGATTGATCTGAGAAAGGATAGAGGGATTCTAAGTCCCGTGAGTTTCTTCTCTTTGGGCACAGGTGAAGTTGAGATGTCAGAGGATGAACTCATCGCGGAAACACTACGTAGGCGACACGCCCCAGTTAGCTCTGAAACCGAGGGTGACACTGGAGAAACCACAACTGAAGTTATCCAAAAGAAGAAAGATAAAGATCACACGGGCTGGTTATTCCTCCTATTGATTATTGTCTTATCTGGGTCGGGTTATTATCTCAACAAGCTTGAATTGTTAACTCCCGCAGTTGATATCGTGAAAAATTATTGGATGGGTACCCTTGGATATGATCCAATTGCCAAAGGAGGAACGCTTTTCGATGATCTCGATACATTTATCGTTGAAGAAACCGTCCTCTCTGATGATGTGTTCAATCAATTAATGCCAGTGACCCAAGATATTGCTGCATTGGCAGATTCAATTGCTGCACTACCAGTAGACTCGCTAAGGATGCCTGAGAGTGATTTTGATATGACTGAGGACAACCATGTTGAATATACCGCCATCGTTGAAACCCCTATCCAATTGTCCGATCACGATATTGTTATCATTAATAATCGTTCTTTGTTGCTGTTGATTACTGAAATAATCGAAATATTCCCCGAGGATAACCCAAACGCTCATCTATTTCTTAAGCGTGACGCTCTACGTATGGATGCCCCCGCTGCCGGACCATGGATTGAAGAAGTTAAGTCCACCTTGGAGCGATTTGTCCTGGGAAGCTTTAATGCACTTGATAAAAATGGAAGTGTTCAGCTTTCAAGCAAGTTTGAGATCATCATGAACGCTGAACAGGGTTTTCAGGCTCAAGTACTTGATGGTATAAGACTTCTCGATATTTTAGCAAATCCATTTTCAGACTATTTGAATGAAATTGTCATTGACATCAGTCGAGACGTCAATGACAATCCGGCTATCTTAAAATTCACAGGCTCAAAGCAAGAAATCCAGTATATCCTGTCTTCCTGGGCTGAAACGAGAAGCAATTTCCTCATTAGATCCATAGATCTCAAATTTCAGAAAGATGATATACTTCTTACTTTCGACGTTTTATTCTTTAATTATAGACCATGACACGGATCATAGCGGGCGAATGGAGAGGTCATCCTCTACCCAATCTTAAACAGGGAGTTGTGAGACCCACAACCGACCGAGCACGGACCATTCTTTTCGATACATTGAGAGATATTCGAGATTATGCCGTATTAGACCTATTTAGTGGGACGGGAGCACTTGGATTTGAGGCATTGAGCCGTGGAGCCGCATCACTTGTCTCTATTGACATTGATAGGAAGTACATCGACCAGCAAAGGATGTGGATAAAGACTCATGAGAAACCATACAAGGCGTATGTCGGCGATGTTGAGCGCGTGTTACGAAAGTTGATGAATAAATTCGATCTTATCCTCGCAGATCCGCCATATTCTGAAGTAATTTCCAGCAGTTTGTTGGGGCTCATTGAAAACCACACGAATCAGGGTGCCACGTTTGTGTATGAGCGTGCCAGGAGGAGTGATTCAGTTATTGAATCAGCCATCTTCACTCTTGAAAAAGAAAAAGTGGTTGCAGAAACCAGAATGCAAATATATAAGGCACAATGATAATGAAAAATCGCTTGGCAATATATCCTGGAACCTTTGATCCAATTACTTTAGGGCATTTAGATATCATTGAAAGAGCAGTATCCATCTTTGATGAGCTTGTCGTCGCTGTCGGAAGGAACATTGGTAAAAAACCTCTTTTCTCTGTGGAAGAACGTATCGATATGATCGAGAAAACCACCGCTCATATGAGCAATGTAAGCGTCTCGTATTTCGATGGTCTTATCGTTGATTATGCCCAGAAAATGCATGCGAAAGCCATGATACGTGGTCTACGCGCTATGTCAGATTTTGAATTTGAATTTCAGATGGCCTTGGTCAATAGGACACTTCACCCAGATCTTGTTCAAGTGTTCCTCATGCCTCATGAAGCCTACACCCATCTAAACTCAACCATTGTCCGGGAAGTCTCAAGTTTTGGTGGGGATATTACCCCTTTTGTAGCACCCTATGTGGCAGGGGTACTCCATAAAAAATTTCATCGGAAGAAATAGGAATCATTCATATGCCTACCTACGAGTATGAATGCTTGAGCTGTGGGATCAGCTTTGACACATTTCAGAAGATGTCAGAATCCCCACTGGATAAATGTGTAAAATGTCAGGGGGCAGTTCGCCGTGTTGTGAGTGGTGGCAGTGGATTGATCTTTAAGGGATCTGGATTCTATATTACTGATTATAGCAAAAAAGATAAAAAAGCTTCACCTGACACTGGCACCAAAAAGGCGGCACCTGCGAAGACACCATCACCAAAAGCTTCCAGCAAATAATCCTACGCTAGAGAATCAATTGATAATCTAAATCTCATAATTGTCGGGAATGGTGGTATTCTTGGGTATAATAATAATACCATCCTTGATCACGACGATATCACTCTTGTACTCTGACAAGTCATCCTTGTTGACAAGTCTAACATTTTTTCCAATCCGGGCATTTTTATCGATGATCACATTGCGCATCTCACAATTCTCACCAATGCCTATGGGGATATCTGCCTGAGGATTAAGTTCGAAATAGTCTGCACCCATAAATAAAACTCTATCGAGCACCACACCATTTCCAATGACACCCCGAATACCGATGACAGAATCTTTGATCTCAGCATTGCCGACTTTACAACCCTCTGAAATAATGGAGTGATCGATCTTCGCTCCTCTTATCTCACTACCAGGGAGAAAGCGTTGCCGAGTATAAATTGGATAGTCTTCGTTATAGAAGGTGAATTTAAATATTTCCTCGGTTAAGGCAATATTGGCTTCAAAGAAGGTTCTGATTGTACCAATATCTTCCCAGTAGCCCTGGAAGCGGAAGGCGGTTGTCTTGTAATTTGAGATGGAATGGGGGATGATGTTTTTACCAAAGTCGTCGCCGGCCATATTGAGAACTTCTCTCAGGACATTTTTTCGAAAAATATAGATCCCCATGGATGCCAGTACCTTTTGCTCTCCGTTGTCTTCAACAGATAATTCGTCAATGAGTTCTGAGGATTGTGGTTTTTCCACAAATCTGGTAATATTGTCATCGTCATCAGCTTTTAAAACACCCAGCTCTGGTGCCACAGATACTGGCATTGGGCGAACGGCGACAGAGACATCTGCACCAGTTTCCAGATGGTGATTAAAAAATTCGGAGTAGTCCATTTTATAGAGATGATCCCCGGCTAATATGATGTAATGGGTCGCATTCATCTGCTCAAATCTATCCCAATATGAACGCACAGCATCGGCAGTACCCTGAAACCAATCCTTATTCTTGGATGTCTGCTGAGCAGCCAGAATCTCGATATCCCCACCGGAGTAAATATCGAACTTATAGGTTCGCGAAATATGACGATGTAAGGATGTGGTATTGAATTGAGTCAGGACGTGGATCAGATTAATTCCAGAATTAATACAATTACTGATGGGAACGTCGATGAGTCGGTATTTTCCTCCAATGTGAACAGCTGGTTTAGCTCGATAATCGGTCAGAGGCGATAATCTTTCCCCGCGACCTCCTCCAAGAATGATTGCACCCAGTCTGACCTTTGAAGACTTCATCACGACCTCACTTTTCTGATTCATAAAGATGATAATATTGTTCAGCGGACCAATCCCAGGAATAATCCTCTTCCATGGCCCTTATAATGAGGGCAGTCCATTCTGATTTAGATTGGTATGTATTTATTGCTAGTTCTATAGATTCTTTTAATCCCTGTAATTCGTAGGGTTCGAATATAAAACCGGTTCCCTTACCTGGAGACCATTGTGCCACAGTATCTCCGAGTCCGCCAGTTTTATTCACAATGGGGATTGTCCCATAACGCAGGCTGTAGAGTTGATTCAAACCACATGGCTCAAAACGACTTGGCATGAGAAACATATCAGAACCAGCCTCAATGAGATGAGCAAATCGCTCGTTAAAGCCATTTTCGAATGCGATATGCTCAGGATACATAGTACTCAGCTTTTTCAATTGCGTGGCGATGAGAGGGTCCCCAGTGCCTAGAAACACGAATTTCACACCTTTCTTGACAAAGCCTGCCAGCAATTCAATAATAAGTGGAAATCCCTTATTCTCGACCAGGCGTGATATGGATCCAATGAGGGGAGCAGATAGATCCTGAGGTAAACCGGATTCTTTGAGTAAGGCTCTTTTGTTCTCCATCTTTCCAGACAGATCGCTGCATGAGTAATGATGGGGAATAAAGTCATCTGATTTGGGATCCCAATACTCAGTATCAATGCCGTTCACAATACCGATCAATCCATTTTTCAAATGTAGCAGACGATCATGACTAGCGGAGTCAATATTTTCCCCGGCCAATAATTCTTTCGCATAGCCTTTACTTACGGTCGTAGCAATATCTGCGTGACTGATGCCTTCCAGGAGGGCACTATAATTGTCCCATTGCGTGAGGGTTAAAAGACCGCCCACAGATTCAGGCAGTAGATCAAGTTCTTCCTTAGAAAAATGCCCATGGTACAAAAAATTATGTATGGTGAAGATACTCTTTTTATTGATTCCGCTTGATTTGAGAAGTGCGGGTAGCAGCCCAGTGTGGTGATCATTACAATGGATTATGGTACAATCGATAAGTTCCTTTTCAAGGAGATCAAGAATAACTAATTGAAAGAAGAAATAGCGGGGATTGTTATCGGGAAAACCTTCTCCCGCCTTATCAGTGTAAATACCCTTTCTATCAAAGAATGCCTTACTCTTTATAAACCACTTTGAAGTCTTAGGATGGGCAGGATCCATTGCTGAATAAACTGCATAGGGATATTCCATTGAACCCAGAGTTATGCGACCCTCGATATCTTTTGGTTCAATCCTGTATTTCTTTTGATCAATGTCACCATACAGCGGGCTTATAACCTGAGTAGTATTGGCAAAAGCATTTAAGGCATGGGGAAGACTACCTGCAACATCGGCCAGCCCGCCTGCCTTGGAGTAGGGTGCAATTTCAGCGGATGCAAAGAGTATGTTCATGTGAAACTAGTTATCGAGATAGCTTAATTGACAGATGACGGGTAGATGGTCTGAGTAGCCCCCATTGTATTTACCTCGTCTGTGCATGCGATATGGCCATCCAGCGAAGTCACCGTTCGATTCTATGAGATAGTCAGGCCGGAAGGCCACGGTTGATTCAGAAAGCCAGGTGAAGCCTACAGCGTCCATCAAACCACTGGATATGATGATCTGATCGAGGGTCGTCCATTTCCCATCATACATACATGTGCCTGTGCTTGGATCCTCATTGATTTTCCAGCTTGTATTAATAAGATCACCAGGATACATATTCAGTTTGAATGGACCAGCTCGAAGAACTTCGTGCAGGGAAGGATCATCTGGATAATCATTAAAATCACCCATGATAAGAATATCAGCTTTAGGATCTTTTATAAGGATCTCATCGATGCGCTCCCGGAGTATCCTTGCCGTGGCACGACGTAGCGGATCAGTTTTCTCTTGACCACCCCAGCGTGAGGGCCAATGATTAACAAATACGAATATGGATTTCGCATTTTGGGAACCTGCTAAATAGAACTCAGCTTCGACAATATCTCGAGTTTTTTCATTTCCTGCTAAAAATATGGGTATAAAATGATTCCCCCGAAGTGTGAGTTCAGAAGGATCATAGAGCAAAGCACAGTCAATACCACGCTCGTCAGGAGATTCTTTATGGATGATCTTATAATCGAGCTGAATAAAGTCCTCATTAAGTTTCTCAAGAACTTCATAGTTCTCAATTTCCGCCAATCCCACTAACGCAAGATTGCCATCCTCGGCAATTTTATTGATGACGTGGCTGAGATCATAGAATTTCTTTAGGAGTTGGGAATCAGTCCATTCATAGCGTCCGGATGGTGTGAAATCATCATCCTGGGTTGATGCACTATTCGTTGTATCAAATAGATTCTCCACATTCCAGAAAGCAGCCATAAGATTTATTTGAGCAAAGGATTGCCCAAATAATAAGAGAAAGATTAAAACGATCTTCAATGATCGCATAATTGGCATTACATTTCTTTCTCTGCGCGTAATGGTCTACCTTCAGAAAATTGTCCTGAATCAATTAAATCAGCAGTCATATAAACGGTGCCATTTTCATCGTGTGGCTCTGCATAAACCGAATGCACAGATTTTAATCCACCTAACCAGCGACGCTTATCGCTGAGATAGACAAGATCGCCCACATTGGCTGACATGAATGCCATCTCTTCCTTGGAAAAGCGTACATAAGAGTCAGTTGATTCCTCAACTTTCCAATTCACTATGGGTTCACCGCCAGGAGTATCATTGGGCATGGAACCCTTAAAGCGTTCTCGCGCTTTATCGAGTGTCCAAACGGTAATTCCATCCAGGCTCTCATCAGTGGCAGCATCTTTAACAAATATATTAATTGTTTTAGCCAGACCACCATAGATGAAGAACACGATATCGCGCAAGCCGTTTGATTTGTGTGATTTTCCGGCAAAATACAATTTTGATGTATCAATCACCCCACGAGTATAATTGTCAATCTTCACTTCAATTTTTCGTGTGAAAATAAAGGAGAAGACAACTCCTGAGGCAAGACAGACGAAGGTGTTATACAAGGCACGAATGTAGGAATAGGGGTGGGCAGGGTCCATTTCTATGCCATGATCGAAAGGTCCAATTAGCAAGGCGGGGTATTTATTCCCGAGCCACATTAAATAAGCCCCAACCACAAAGGTAGCTACTGCTGCCAGGGTTGTATATCGTTTCCAGAATATTCCCAGGAATATGGCAATCACCAGTGGGGGAGTCATGGTGCTATGGAAAAATCCATGGGCTTCGTACAATGTTGGGAAATTATCAAAAAAGGCTACGCTCAAGGCACCGAGAACTGTGGTTCCAGCGGAAACGATCATGGCGACCTTGAGATAATGCTTATCGTCGCGATCCTTAATTATCGGCCTATAAATATCGTTGATGACAACAGCTGCCACTGCATTGATCAAAGTGTCTACTGTGGACATGAGTGCAGCTGCCACAGCGGCAATAATAAAAGCGAATACGACTTCAGATGATGTCACCAGGGATGCAACCTGGGTAAATACATGATCCAGCTTGATTGAAGCATCCCAGGCTTCAGGAGTAACGATGCTGACGGCTTTTCCCACCCAGCCTGCGTTGCTCACAACGACCGTCGAAATGGGGAGCAGAAATAGAATATTAAAAGCTGCTGCTTTCCGCCCTTCATTCACTGATTTTGTAGCCATAAAGCGCATGATCAAGCCTTGATTCATGAAGAGGAATCCCACAGAGCCGGCCACACCATCTTGCCAGAATATCCCCACAAAATTAAAATCACTTGGCTTGTTAAAATCAGCCAGGGGCAATCTGAAATCCGGTGGAAGCGCGTTCCACAATACATCAAATCCGCCTAGATAATTAATACCCAGGATGAAGATGAGTATACCGGCAAAAATCAAGACAAAGCCTTGAGCAAGGTCAGTAAAAATAACTGCAGTTTGTCCACCAAAGGTGATGTATATACCCGCAATTATCGCGACGACCCACACAATGGTATACAGATCCCAACCTAAGACAGGTTCAAGAGTTTTGCCCATTGTAAGAAACCCAATGGCAATATATCCGATCATGTAGCCTAGCAGGGCGATAGTCGCCAGAGTTCTAACTTGACGGTTAAAACGTCTTTCAAAATAATCGGGGATTGACCGGATTCTTGTGTAGTAGACAATGGGTAACCAGCCAAACAGAAAGAAGGGTACAAAAAACCAGTCATTCATATAGGTCATTGTTGATGAAAAACCATGTTCAAATGCTTTAGCAGAATATTTTAGAAATGAATGGGAGCCGACACCGGTTGCAACAATAGACATTGTGATTAGCCACCAGGAAAAGCGACGCCCACTAAAAAAGAAGTCATTGGTGTTTTTATTATAACGAGCGAAGTATGATCCAAATCCCAGGATGAGAGCAAAATACCCAATTATTATTATCCAGAATACAGGTGTTGTTTGAATTACATGATCCATAAGGGGCTCCTAGAAATTGAGTGCAGCGTAGGTGAGAAAGACATGAATACCCAGATAGTAAACAAAACCAAATATGAGTACATAAAACCACCGCTTATGTATCTTACGCTCTAGCTTTATAGTTTTAGCCTTCACAATAATAACCATTCCTGCGAGAAAGATGATCCCACCGGCACCATATAAATAGATGACTGGAAGCCATGTTCTAAAAAAGTTCATTTCATGCATGGATTATGTATCTCCTATTTCATTGATACCCCAAAATAGCTTCATCAGAAATAAATCAAACCGAAATCGGTTCGAAATGGCCTTCCATAACGAAATAATCAGATGTTGCTGCCCCTGAATCCCAAATGGGTACCTAATCTCTTTGAAAGTAAAATCAACTTTCCCTCATTCTTGAACTGACTATAATAGAGCGATGAAAAATGATGTGAAAAAGGTCGCATTTCATACCCTGGGTTGTAAGCTTAATTATGCTGAGACCTCAACGATATCGCGACAGTTCGAAGAGGCTGGCTATTCAAAGATAGATTTCACGGACGTAGCTGATCTTTATGTGATCAATACTTGTTCAGTCACAGAGAATGCTGATCGTGATTTTCGCAAACTTGTGAACCGGACCAAGCGTTTGGCTCCTGCATCCAAGATCGCAGTGATTGGGTGTTATGCTCAATTGAAGCCTGATGTCATCGCTGAGACTTCGGCTGTTAATGTGGTTCTGGGTGCCAAAGAGAAATTCAATTTACTCCAGCATATCAGTTTTGATTCCAATGATACCACGCCGCTCATTGTTCAGGATACTCATGTGGACGAACTTCATGGTTGTGTTCCTTCCTACTCAATTGGTGATCGAACACGTTCTTTTCTAAAGATCCAGGATGGTTGTGATTATCCCTGTACCTACTGCACAATACCATTGGCAAGGGGAGGGAGTCGAAGCATTGATCCTCAGATTTTAGTTGCACAAGCTCATGAAATCGCTGCTCAGGGTGTAAAGGAAATCGTTCTGACAGGCGTCAATGTTGGCGACTATCGGTATGCCAAAGATACTCTCCTTGAACTACTTCATAGACTTGATGATGTGGATGGTATTGAAAGAATACGAATTTCTTCTATTGAGCCAAATTTATTGACAGATGAGATTATTGAATTTGTCTCTGAGTCCAAATCCATACTCCCGCATTTTCATATCCCACTCCAATCGGGCTCCGATACTATCCTTAGCCTGATGAAAAGACGTTATCATACTGATTTCTATGCTGATCGGATAAATAAAGTCCGAGAGATCATGCCTGATGCCGGAATCGGTATTGATGTTATCGTCGGATTTCCTGGTGAAAGCCCAAGCGAATTCGAGACGAGCTATAGATTTCTAAATAAACTTGAATTTTCATATCTCCATGTGTTCACCTATTCAGAACGGGCTAATACTGAAGCAATCGATCTTCCCGGCAAAGTTAGCATGCGAGATAGAAAAGAAAGGAATCGTGTTCTCACGGCATTGTCACAAAAGAAAAATGAGATATTTACACTCGGTCAAATAAATAAAATACAAAAGGTGCTCTTTGAAACATCCAGGGACGGACTACTATCAGGCATGACAGAGAATTATTTGAGGATCCATCTTGATAGTTCCGACGATACTCTGCTAAATGACATTAGAGAGCTTGAATTGACTTCATTTCGAGATAAAATATTATTTGGGAAACTCGTTGAGAAATAAAAAAGGCAGCCGAAGCTGCCTTTTTTATTGTTATGTGATATTGATCTAAGCTTCGGCAGTCTTTACAGCCGGTTTTATCTGGGACATGATTCCAGCAGCAACCAGGCATAATATCCCACAAATGGTAAAGGCTAGTGGGAAGTTCCCCATGTCACCCAGCCATCCACCCAATATGGGACCCAATATTCCTCCAAAGCCATAAGCGAGGAAAACCCAACCATAGTTCTGACCAATGAATTTACTGCCAAAGGTATCAGCAGTAATTGTTGGAAAGAGTGCAAAATTTCCTCCGAAATTAAATCCAATCAGAGTGGCTCCCAAGAAAAGCAAAGCCTCGTTGCCAGCCATCCACTGGAAAAGAATTACAAAAAGTCCCTGTGTGGCCATCATAATAACAATGGAGCGTTTACGGCCCAATTTATCGCTAATAGCACCCCAGGCAATGCGCCCGAAACCATTGGCAAGGGAAAAGAATACTGCCATAGCTGTACCGGCAATACCAGAAGCGATTGCCTTGTCAATTCCGGCAGCTTGCAAAGCCTGCATGGGGAATAGTTTCATCAATCCGATTGTCATCAATCCGGCACTGGCACCAAATGCGAAAGTCAAAAATATCATGTAATATTGAGGAGTCTTTAGCATTTGGCCACTATCAAAATGGACACCACCGTTGTCCGTACTCGGTGCATCTGCGTTTGATCCTGGAGGTGTGTAACCGGCAGGCAGCCAGCCTTCTTTTGGAAAAACCATCCAGGTACCACCAATAATGATCATGAGCATGAAGATGGCTCCAAGAGCTGTAAACGTCGTGCTCAAACCATACAATGCTATCATATTTCCCCATGAACCTGCAAGCTTAACCCAAAACATTGCTCCGAAACCAAATCCAGCAACAGCTAGTCCTGTGATAAGTCCCTTCTTATCTGGAAACCAGCGCATTCCAACAGCAATCGGTACTACGTAGGCTAGGCCGATACCGGCCCCACCAATTACTCCAATAAATATTAAAATGGCTGGAAAACTCGTACCTCCCAGCAAACCAGCTAAAATGTATCCTGACCCCAAAACAAAGCCCCCTGACATGGCAACTTTTCGCGGACCATATTTAGGCATAATCCTACCAGCGATGACCATCACAACTGCAAAGAAGAATAACCCTGTCGAAAACACCGCTTGAGTCTCAACTCTAGTCCAACCTGCTTCAACAAGATCCTTCGTAAATACTGACCAGGCATAAATAGCACCCAACGCAAGCTGAATCATTACAGCACCCAATACAACAAACCACCGATTTTTGATCTCCATTCTTCCTCCCTGATTACTTATTGATCTCTTTTGTGTTAAATTCAAAAATATTTGCGATCATTGATGCTTTTATTGCATGAATAATGCCAAGCTTGCATCATTTTTGCATAATAATGCTGATGCAAGAGATGAATACTAGCAATTGGTTCATATTGACAAGTGATGAATCGGTGCTACCTATAATACCTACTTGAAAAGGGGAAAATCATGTCATTGGTGAGAAGAAGACGTTATCAGTTGCAAAATTCAGACGATCCACTGGAAGTATATGCCAGAGGGGAAGACATCCTCAATGAGCCACTACTAAACAAGGGGACTGCATTTTCCCTTGAGGAAAGAAACGAGTTGGGCCTCAGAGGTCTGGTTCCCCCAAAAGTTGTAAAGATCGAAGAACAAGTTGAGCGGGTGCTAGACAATTATCGAAGAAAGACTGATCCCTTAGAAAAATTCATATTTCTCACAGCGCTGCACGATCGTAATGAAACGCTGTATTACAAAGTGTTGATGGACAATCTCATGGAAATGACACCCATTGTTTATACACCGGTGGTTGGGGCTGCCTGTCAGCAATTTGGGCATATCTATCGTAAAAACAGGGGAATGTATATTAGCCTGCACGATAAAGGTCATATTCGCGATATATTCGATAACTGGAAACAGGATGAAATCGATATCATTGTCGTATCAGACGGCAGCAGAATCCTCGGATTGGGAGATCTGGGAGCAAATGGGATGGGTATACCCATAGGCAAACTAGCGCTGTACGTTGCTGGTGGCGGGATTTATCCATGTAAAACCTTACCCATATTATTAGATATGGGAACGAATAATCAGGAGTTACTTGATGATCCGCTATATCTGGGTATCGACCAGCATAGAGGGGATGATGATGAGTACTACGAATTGATTGAAGAATTTGTCAACGCTGTCCAGGATCGCTGGCCTAAAGTCCTGATCCAATGGGAAGATTTTACAAATAACCACGCCTTTCCACTCCTGAACAACTACAGAGAAAAAGTCCTCTGCTTTAATGATGATATTCAGGGTACAGGTGCAGTAGCCTTATCAGGGCTATTGGGTGGCATGCGTCTAAAAGGTGAGAAACTCGCAGAACAGCGGATCATCTTTTTCGGAGCTGGATCTGCTGCCGTTGGTATTGCAGACATGATCGTTTCCGGTATCGTTGAAGAAAGTGGTATGAGCGAGGCTGAGGCGAGAAAGTTATTCTGGCTCATTGATAGTCAGGGTTTGGTTGTAAAAAATGGACCAAGACCTCTGCAGGATCACAAAGTGCCCTATGCCAGAGATGAAAAGCTCATTGATAATTTACTGGATGTGATTAAAGCTGTAAAACCGACTATTCTGGTTGGTGTGAGCGGTCAGGGTCAGACATTTACCAAAGAGATCATTCAGGAGATGCAAAAGCATGCTAAACAACCCATCATTTTTGCACTCTCGAATCCCACAACAAAATCAGAGTGCACGGCAGAACAAGCCTATAAATGGACCAAGGGCAAAGCCATTTTTGCCAGTGGGAGCCCATTTGATCCGGTTCGCTTGAAGGGTAAGATCTTTGTGCCTGGTCAGGGCAATAACATGTTCATCTTTCCAGGTGTTGGATTGGGGGCGTCATTATGCCAGGCAAAAAAGGTAACTGATGGAATGTTCTATGCAGCCGCTAAGGCCTTGGCAGAGATGGTCACAGAGGATGAGTTAGCACTGGGGACTGTTTATCCTGATCTGACCAAAATACGCAAGATATCTGCAACAATTGCTATCGGAGTCTGTCAAATGGCCTTTGACGAAGGATTGGCCAGGGTGGAAAGACCGGAAAATATCGAGCAGTTTGTAAAGGATAAAATGTATCAACCTGTCTACCCAAAATATGTGGCAGCTGTGGATACTTAGTCCCAGTTATATTAAATTAGTTCTAGCCTCCATGGGTCGTTTATAGCCTATGGAGGCTTTTTATTTAACATACACTATCCAATGCTTCTACAATCGAGTGCTTGAATTCAACCTGATTCAGATGAACTTGTTGGATGAAGGCCCCAGATCATAAGATTCTTTATGTAGTACTAGTTGTCGCAATGGCTACTTGGGGTTTATCATGGACCAATGGGAAAATACTGGGTGAGTACACAAGTATTCCGGTGCTCATGGTCTGGCGATTTTTCATTGCTGCGCTTTCCATGCTCGGGGTACTGCTCTTCAGGAAAACCTCAATTCGGATAAATCTCCGGGGAGCTCTCACAATCTTTGCCAGCGGTCTCTTACTTGTTCTTTACAACCACGCTTACTTTACAGGGACCAAACTTGGGGCTGCCGGTGCCGGCGGAGTATTAGTCACTACACTGAACCCAGTTCTGACATTCATACTTGTTTCTGCGGTTCAGCGCAAGCTGCCGGGCAACAAGGCTTTGCTGGGGATATTTTTGGGAGTACTTGGAGGCTCGATCCTGATTAACGTGTGGCAGATCGGGTGGTCTGCAGTATTTAGTAGCGGAAATCAATACTTTGTTCTTTGTGCAACAAGCTGGGCATTCCTAACCTTGATATCTGCTCGCATTAATGAACAAATGAGCAGCCTGACTTTTAGCTTCTGGCTCTATTTAAGCAGTGCCGTTATTGCTCTATTCCTTATTGGTGACGCAAACCTACTGACTGTGTTCCACTATGATGTACGCTTTTGGCTGAACCTCTTTTCGGTGTCTATTGGCGCCATGGCTTTTGCTACCACAGCTTATTTTATCGCCGCTTCCAGATTGGGGTCAACCCGAGCTTCTGCTTTCATATTTACAGTGCCCTTGAGTGCCATGGGATTCAGTATGCTCATATTAGGAGAGGCATTAAAATTAAATGTGATCTTTGGTGGTCTATTATCCATATCTGCCGTTTATTTGATCAACGCAAAGGATAAAAAACTGTCAGGTGAATAAACACGCTCGATAATAGACCTTTGTCCAATTATATTCCCCATATGCAAAAATATTATATCTGGTTCTCCCTTATCATACTTCTGCTCGCTGGCTGCAACAAGCAAGCAGATACACTTGAACTCGAGTGGTCTGGTATTGACTCCCTAAATAACATTCTGCCTGAGGGGATTAAAGTTTTCCACGCGACTCATTTAGGGACAAATATCCGAGCCTGGTATGTCAGGATCGATGAAAAGCTCCCTGAAATCGAAACCCGAGTTGTTGTTTCGAACGATAATGATGCACGAGAAACAGTATCTGAGTTTGCCCAGCGCTTAAATGCCACTGTTATGATCAACGGTGGATATTTCAGAATGGATCTGAATCCTGCGAAACATGTGGGCATATTAAAAGTGGATGGTGAACTGATCCACAGTGCTACCACGTCTGTATTGAGAGGGGAGCAACGTTTCTATCTTCATAGAGCTGCTCTGGGAATCGATAGCACAGGCGACATGGACGTTGAATGGGTATCGAGTGAGGGTGACACGATCTATAAATGGGAAAAGGGTATAGAGAACCTGCCTGGTGCGCCTGGTGCCAAGAGAGATACAAGCTTTCGATCGATATGGACCTCTCGTGACATCCTCGGAGCCGGACCACTACTGATCCGTGAAGGCAAAATAATGATCCCCGTGAACGAGGAAGTCTTTTTTGGCACAAGTATTCCTGAGATTCATCCCAGGACTGCGGCTGGAATTACGCATAATGGAGAACTTATTCTCCTGCTAGTAGACGGAAGACAACTCATCAGTCGTGGTGTGAATCTGAATGAATTGGCAATGATTCTCCATGATCTGGGAGCTCATGAAGCCATCAACCTCGATGGTGGTGGTTCATCTGCGCTGGTGGTTAATGGGTCACTCCTTAATCGTCCTGCAGGTGCAACTACTGAGCGTGAAGTCATGTCAGCTATAGCTGTCTACGCAAAATAAACGAACACTCCTCACTATTTATTAAGCTGTCTCTCATCACAATCTTTAGTGTCACGTTCCGCAGGTATGCCTCGAGGCTTCCATAAGAGAGCTGGTGGTAACTTTTGAAACTTATCTGGTCATATTGACATCCGTATTTGGTCAACAATTTTCAGGACGACACAAAGAATAAAAAAGCCTCACACGAGTGAGGCTTTTTTCGAGAGACCAATCGGATTAACGATCAGAATACTTTTGGAGGAGTGTCTCTCTAATGCTTAGCTGTGACCCTTCTTATCCCATTTAGTAGTTGTCCAGCGACCCAACTGTTTTGGCCAGTCATAATCGTCTCTGTTACCAAAACCTTTGGTCCAGGTGTAGTACTTGCCATAAGCTTCATCTTCGAAGTTATAAGCATGTGCATCATCAAGAACAACAGTCTTGGCAATGATGGGACCTGAGCAAGTTCCGCTTGTCAAAGTAATCTTGTTCTTGGCATAGATGGTTCCCAGGATAGTCTCACCACCAGCTGAACTGCTAAGACTGAAGTTCTGGTTAGGATGGGTGAAGACCAATACTGGATCTGCGCCTAAAGAATCTGGCTCAGGTGCTACAATGTTGTTCTCGCCAGAGAAGAAGATGTAACGACCGGTGAATACTATGGTGCCGGCATTCAAGGTGATATCTTCGATATTGATCCAGGAGCCGGTAAAGATATGGATACCGTCATCGAGAGTAAGATTCTGGAATGTGTGCCAGCTTTGAGCATGAACCTCAACTGCGTTGTTGGTGAAGTAATCCATATCAACGTCAGGAAGGAAATTAAATTTACGACCCTGGTTATCTTTAGTGATACCAGCGTCAGCGATATCAGAAGGTATAGCGTTTTCAGAAGCGATACCACGATTGAAGTGAGTATCTTCAGTAAGATCCATGGTGATCTCAGCTTCAGTATTAAGGGTATCTAAGGAGACAGTCAGGAGGCCAGTGTCAGCGTTATAGGAAGTTGTGATGCCGTCGATATCAGTATTAACTAAAGAATCTACACCAGTGTTGATTCTCCAAAGCGTTTCATTTACTGAGGACTCGAGCATGTACTGAACTTTGATATTCTCGATAGTTTCCCTTGAGGCAGCTTGGCTGTTATATGAAATATCTAATACGGCAACACCGGTGAAGGACATAACTACAAAAATCATGATGACTGCAACTAACATGACTTATGCATTCCTCTGGAAGTTCTGTGGGGCTGATATGTTTTCGTATCGTTTCATCGCTATTATATAATTCAAATGGCGTGCCATAATTTATAATGATGCATAACCACTATATTATCATTATGTTATAAATGTCTTATATATATTCTATTCTATAATTATGGAGAATATAGTAATATATATAAGTCTAATATGTCACACATGTAAGGTATTATTGACTATTATATCATAGTATTCGATTAGACGTATTTATAAGACATTGCTGAGCCCTGTGTATACAAGGTATACCTTCATGTAGGTCATATGGGGGCGTGGTATACAATAATCAATTAGAGCTATATATGGTGATTTTAATTAATTGTTATTGATCTCACGGTAGGGGACTGAACAGAGTATAATCTTACTCTAAATGTATAAAAAAACCCCACATTTGTGGGGTTTTCTCGAGAGACCAATCGGATTAACGATCAGAATGCTTTTGGAGGAATCTCTCTAAATCTTATCCGTTCTTTTTCTCCCACTTAGAAGTCGTCCAACGACCCAAC